>SXGQ01307927.1_pt1 | contig 48143 bp, 30 predicted proteins | sample 3178371 | NCBI WGS metagenome assembly SXGQ01 (sample SAMN11356859, study PRJNA531348) | freshwater metagenome | isolation source: freshwater sample F1-20 | place: China: Fuxian Lake, Yuxi | collected 2017-12-25 | reverse complement strand
TTGAATATGGACTTATGCAAGCATATGCCGAAGGATTCGACATTATCCGGAGTGCTAACTCCCAGCAACTCCCTCCGGAAATCCGTTATGATTTCAATGTGCCTGATATCGCTGAAGTCTGGCGCCGCGGTAGCGTTGTTGGATCATGGCTCTTAGACCTCGCAGCAATAGCATTGCTTGAAAATCCAACGCTTTCGAACTTCTCCGGTTTTGTGCAAGACTCTGGTGAAGGGCGATGGACAGTAATTGCCGCATTGGAAGAGTCTGTACCTGCTGATGTCCTGACCGCATCACTATACACCCGATTCCGATCCCGCCAGGAACACACATTCGCGGAAAAGGTATTATCCGCGATGAGGTTCAAGTTTGGCGGCCATGTTGAAAGACCAACCGGAGGCTAATCACAGTTTTTGTTGTGGCAAAAGGCGTATTTCCAACATTTTTGTGGACATGCGCCTTTTGTCTTTGCAAGACAACTTGAAAATAATCTTTTGAGGCCTAGTTAATGTCCAGAGAAGTTCAAATCTTTGATTCCCCATCTTTGGTGGCTGAAGCAGGAGCGCTTCATTTCATCCGCATTTGCAACGCCTCCGTTAAGGCAAGTGATAAATTCTCAGTGGTACTATCTGGTGGAAGCACACCAAAGGGTATGCTTGCACTTCTTGCAACTGATGCTTATCGGAAACAGGTAGATTGGGGAAAATGTCATTTTTTTTGGGGCGATGAGAGAAGTGTTCCACCAACCCACAGTGATTCCAACTTCAAAATGGCCAAGGATTCTCTCCTTGATCTTGTACCTGCGATTCCAACCCAAATTCACAGGATGGAAGCTGAAAAAAACGATATCAATCAAGCTGCCCAGGAATATCAGGATAAAATCACGACTTTTTTCAAAATCCCTGCAAATGGTCACCCACCAAAATTTGATCTGCTTTTTCTCGGAATGGGCCCTGACGGCCATACAGCATCCTTATTCCCAGGCACCACTGCATTAAAAGAAAAAGACCGCTGGGTGGTTCCAAACTTCGTACCAAAGTTCAACACCAATAGAATGACATTAACTTACTCCGTCATTAATCAGGCAAAAAATGTGATTTTCCTTGTCGCTGGAAAAGACAAAGTCCCCGCGCTTAAGGAGGTTTTGCAAGGCAAACCAGACTTAGACACTTACCCTTCACAGGGTATCAAACCGGAACAGGGGAAGCTCCTTTGGCTTTTGGACAAAGAGGCCGCTTCCGGACTTTCTTGAAACATTCTTTTAACGAGATAACAATGCCGACTTCAAAAGCTTTACTCGCTCCTTCAATTCTTGCGGCCGACTTCACTATTCTTGGGGAACAAATAAAACGGGCGGAAAATGCCGGCGCCAACCGCATACATATAGATGTGATGGATGGTCAATTTGTCCCCAACATTAGTTTTGGAATTCCTGTCATCCAATCCATCAGGAAAGTTACAAAATTATGTTTTGAAACACACCTGATGATCAATGGTCCTGACAATTTGATCGATGCATTCGCTCATGCGGGGTCCGACAGTATCATCGTTCACGCGGAAAACACACCACACTTGCAACGAACCATCCAGCACATCAAGGCGCTAGGAAAAAAATGCGGGGTTGCCCTCAATCCAGCAACCCCTTTGATTGTTGTCGATGAAATCATAGCGCAACTGGACCTCGTGTTGATAATGACTGTAAACCCGGGGTTTGGAGGGCAAAAATTCCTTCCCGAAACCGTCGACAAAGTCAAAAGATTAAAAACCATGTTAAATCAAAAAAACCTTGATATTGAAATTGAAGTTGATGGGGGTATTGATGCCAAAACCGCACCATTGGTCGTTCAGGCTGGCGCTAAAGTGTTGGTAGCTGGGTCGGCGATTTTTGGCGATAAAGAAGGCATAGAATCAGCCTCAAAGAAAATTTTAGACTCTGTTGCTTAATACCCGACACCTTAATTTTTCCCGGAGTTATACTGATGATTATTGCTGGAGATATTGGTGGCACAAAAACTGTGCTGGCGCTTTACGAGCTTGAATCCGGGAAAGTGAAATTATTCAAGCAAGCAGTATTTCCCAGCAAAGGCCATAATAGCTTGGAAGAAATCCTTGAGAAATTCCTAAGCAATGAAAAAAACATCCAAATTGAAACAGGCTGCTTTGGAGTTGCTGGTGCCGTTCTTGCAGGCAAATGCAAAACAACCAATCTTCCTTGGGAACTTGACGAACAAAAGCTAGCCGACTTTTTAAAAGCCAAAAAAGTCAAGCTTTTAAATGACCTTGAAGCAGCAGCGTATGGAATGCTATTTCTTAATCCCGGGGAAAAAATCCAATTAAACCCTGATTGCAAAAATGGAGTTCCCGGAAATATCGCGGTGATTGCCGCTGGAACCGGCCTCGGCGAAGCAATGCTTTTTTGGGACGGCAAACAGTACCACCCTTCCGCTTCAGAAGGGGGGCATTGTGATTTCGCACCAACCACAAACCTGGAAATCGATTTATTCCAATGGCTAAAACAGCATTATCCTGATCATGTCAGCTACGAGAGAATCCTGTCAGGCCCTGGACTCTTTAATATTTTCCGATTTTTGACTGAAACCGGGGTTGAAAAACCCACAGAAGCCCTGACATTAAGACTGAAAACCGAGCCGGACCCTAGTGCGGTTGTCTCCCAAATGGCACTGGCCAACACAGACCCTGCCGCTGTTGCAACCTTAAACCTGTTTGTTTCAATTTACGGCAAGGAATCTTCCAATCTTTCACTTAAATGCCTTGGAACAGGAGGGCTTTTCATTGGGGGAGGTATTGCCCCTAAAATCCTACCATTCATGAAAAATGGAAAATTTCTTGAGGGTTTCTTCTCCAAGGGACGATTTCTTGGATTAATGCAATCCATACCTGTTCAAATTGCACTGAATCCCGAAGCACCACTTATCGGCGCTTCCAATTATGCCGCCAGATTAACCTCAAATTAAAGAACATTTTGCGCAATCCTCTTGTTTTGACATCATAAAAAATCCATCATGTAGATTCGACTAATTCCGAGACTGGAAAAAATTATGACAACACAAGAACAACAAAGGCTTAATGAAATACAGGATGATGTATCAGGCTGGAGGCGCTGGGGGCCTTATGTTAGCGAAAGGGCTTGGGCATCTGTCAGGGAAGATTACAGCCCGGATGGAAACGCGTGGGCCTACCTTCCCCATGATTTGGCCCGAAGCAAAGCCTACCGATGGGGCGAGGACGGTATCGCAGGCATTTGCGATCGGTACCAACTCTTATGTTTCGCCCCAGCATTTTGGAATGGAAAAGATCCCATCTTGAAGGAGAGACTTTTTGGCCTGACCTCTGAGGAAGGCAACCATGGGGAGGATGTTAAGGAATATTATTTTCACTTCGACAACACCCCGACCCATTCCTACATGAAATATGTTTATAAATATCCCCAGTCAGCTTTCCCCTATGCGGATTTGGTGAAAGTGAATCGTGAAAGAAATGGCAAGGGCCCGGAATATGAACTTTTGGACACGGGAATATTCAATGAAGACAGATATTTCGATATCAGCATTGAGTACGCCAAAACCAATGCTGAGGATTTTTGCATACGGATAGAAGCAATCAACAGAGGGCCGGACCCCGCCCCTCTTTATATCCTGCCACACCTTTGGTTTCGAAACACCTGGGGTTGGGACAAGAAAGCATGGACTCCCGAGGGGAATCCAGAACCCCTGATCACCGAGGGACCAGATGGTCCAGGTTTTATGAGCATCATAGCTGATGATGCCCAGGTTGAAACCCTCAAGGATATCCCTGCATATTACCGACTTGGCCAACGAATCCTTTATGGGCCAAGAAACGGAGTCGCACTATTCACTTACAATGAGACCAACGGCCCTGTTGTTTTTGGAAAAAACAGCCTTTCAAGGAAACCTTATACAAAAGATGCTTTCCATCGACATATCATAAACGGTGAAAACACCGTTAACCCCAAACATCAAGGAACCAAATCAACTATTTGCTATCATTTTCCTGCGATTGCTCCGGGAGAAACTCAGGTTTTACATTTGCGACTCTCTGACAATGTAGGCATAAGCAGGCCGCTTGCGGAAGTTGATTCCACCATAAAAATCCGAAAAGAAGAGGCTGATGAATTCTACCAATCCATCCACCCGCCTGAGGCTAGTGATGATGAAAAAATGATTCAAAGACAGGCGTTCAGCGGCCTCCTTTGGACCAAGCAAAATTATATTTTCAATGTGAACACCTGGCTGGAGGGAGATAACCCTGATTTCCCGCCACCAGCTTCGAGAAAAACCATTCGCAATCAACATTGGCGTCACCTCAACTCGCTCCGAGTGCTTATCCCATGCGAAAAATGGGAGTATCCATGGTTCGCAGCTTGGGATCTTGCTTTCACCTGCCCTGCCATCGCGCGTGTTGACCCAAAATTCGCTAAAGAACAACTTTTCTTCCTGCTATTTGAACAATTCCAACACCCCAACGGGCAAATCCCTGCATATGAATGGGAATATTCCGACCTGAACCCTCCTGTTCATGCCTGGGCAGTCTGGCGCGTTTACAATATGGAGCGCCTTCAAACAGGTAAGGCTGACAGGGACTTCCTCGAAAGATGCTTTCACAAGCTTATCATCAATTTCGCATGGTGGATCAATAAAGTTGACAGCCAAGGGAACAATGTGTTTGAAGGTGGATTCCTTGGCATGGATAACATCACGGTAGTCGACCGCAGCATGAAAATGTCAGATGGATCTGTGCTTGAACAATCAGATGCGGGCGGATACATGGGGATGTTTTGCCTGAATCTAATGCGTATCGCATTGGAATTAGCCAAAGAAAACCGGGTTTATGAGGGGCTTGCAATCAAGTTCTTCCAGCATTACGCATATGTCGCGGGTGCCATGAAACACATGGGCAATCGAGACTATCAACTTTGGGATGAGGAAGATGGGTTCTTTTATGATGTTCTACGCTTCCCGGACGGCAACTTTAAAAAATTCAGATTGAGGTCCCTGGTGGGTTTGGTGCCATTGTTTGCGGTTGAACGAATTGAAATGGAATGGATTAAACCGTTCAAGGAATTCACCAGCAACTTCCTTTGGTTTATCAAAAACAGGCAGGACCTTGTCAAAAATGTGGTCCATAAAACCGAGGAAGAAGGAAAGGTATCCTACGCACTCACGATTGTTGACGAAAACCAATTATCCAGGCTTATGCACAGGCTTTACAACGAATCAGAATTTCTCTCTGATTTTGGAATTCGAAGCCTTTCAAAAGCACACGCTAAACATCCTTTCGTCTACGATGGGATTTCTGTTGGTTATGAACCCGCTGAAAGCGATTCGAAACTCAAGGGGGGAAATTCAAATTGGCGTGGGCCCATTTGGTTTCCTACCTCATTTTTGCTTATTGAATCCATTCGTAAATTGGGAAAAGCCTTTGGACCCCGATTTGCTGTCAGTACCCCGGCATCCCATGGCACATCAATCACCTTTCAAATCATGGCGAAAGATATCGCGAACAGATTGATTAAAATATTTTCCAGAAACAAAAATGGCATCCGGCCCGTCCATGGAAGGTATAAAAAGTTTCAGGAAGACCCAAATTGGAATAATTTCGTGCTCTTTTATGAATATTTTAACGGTGATACCGGCGAGGGACTTGGGGCCCCACATCAAACTGGGTGGACAGGGCTAGTTGCATCCCTTATCGATGAATGGCGCAGATAATCATTCCTATTGCCCATTAAGCCAATTCCATGATATTTAAACCATGGTGTTTAAATAAGTTACATTGCTTTTAAAACGGCAATTTCATGGAAGCTAAAAAATATCCTGTTGATCATCCACCCCTTAGGATTGTTTCAGAGGATTCAATTACCCCTCATGATAGCAACCATTTAGATCAAACCCAATTTCTTCAAGCTTGCATCGCGCAAAAAGATGCGGAACTTCTTCAACTTCGATTACAAATACAAACCATCGAAAATCATACCGGTTGGAAAATAATAAAGGTAATTGACCCGATCTTTCAGAGATTTTTCCCCTCAAATTCAATTCAAGCAAAAGCCGTTAAAAATCTTATTGATCTTCTAAAAAAAACATGGCGACTGGCATCCTCCAAAAAGTCGAATTTAGGGAGTGTCGAACTCAAGGCTGGATATGAAAAATGGATTCTGCACAATGAACCCGATGACGCCCAATTAACAAAACAAAGGCAGCAGGAATTTGCTTATCAACCCAAAATAAGTATCGTGACTCCAACATGGAATACTCCTCAAAATTGCCTGGAAGAAATGATCGATTCCGTTCTGGCCCAAACATACAAAAACTGGGAACTTTGCATCGCGGATGGTAACAGTTCCTCAGCTTCCACAAAAAAAATATTAACTGATTACGCTCGCAGAGACTCTCGGATAAAACTTGTTTTTCTAGACCAGAATCTTGGTATCGCAGGCAACTCAAACGCGGCGCTTCACCTGGCTTCGGGTGACTTCATAACACTTTTGGACCACGATGACACCCTGGCTCCCTTTGCATTAAACGAAGTCGTCGCCCATCTACAGGAACCTGGAACAAATGTTGACATACTTTACTCTGACGAAGACTTCATTAATGCCGATGGTTCAAAAAGATTCAGTCCGACCTTCAAACCAGCTTTTGGCTGGGATACCCTAAGAAGTCATAATTATATTTGTCACCTTTTGGTTTTCCGCGCGGAAGTAATAAATAAAACCGGGGGATTTCGGAAAGGATTTGATGGTTCACAGGATTATGACCTTGTACTAAGAGCCTGTGAACTAGCTGAAAAAATTGTTCATATTCCGAAGATCCTTTATCATTGGCGCGTGCATCCGTCCTCAACTGCTGGCAACCCCAGTGCCAAGAACTATGCCCATGATGCCGGAAGAAGAGCCCTTCAGGAACATCTGGATCGATGCAACCTTTCAGGTCAGGCCTCAAATGGTCTTGCAACAGGCCTTTATCAGGCAATCTACCACCCGCATAAGTGGCCTGCCATTTCCATCATTATTCCATCCAAAGACCAGTCACCACTATTGCGAGCCTGCCTAAGTTCCGTTTTGGAAACAGATTATCCAAATTTGGAAATTTTAGTGCTTGAAAATGGAAGCACTGAGAAGGAAACATTCGATCTTTACGAGAAATTCAAGGAAGACTCAAGAGTGAGAATTATTGGATGGGAAAAGCCATTTAGTTATGCCGCTATTAACAATCATGGGGTGAAATTTGCGAATGGTGAACTGATTCTTTTTTTGAACAATGACATCAAATCTCTTAAGAAAGAAAACCTGTATCGCCTTGCGGAGCATGCTTCGCGCCCTGAAACAGGAGTGGTGGGCGCCGCACTTTATTATCCTGACGACACAATCCAACATGCGGGCGTTGTATTGGCAATGACTGGAATTGCAGGCCATGTTTTTCGAAATACCCCTAGAGGAAAATTGGGATATGGCTTCCGAATGGCCACAATTCGAAATGTGAGTTGTGTGACCGGCGCATGCATGATGATAAAAAGAGAAACATTCCTTGAAGCTGGTGGTTTTGACGAAAACCTGGCCATAGCATTTAACGACATTGATTTGTGCCTGAAAGTCAAAAACAAAAGCTTATCAGTAGTATGGACTCCACATGCTGAATTCACCCACTACGAGTCCAAGACCCGTGGGTTTGAAGACACTCCCGAAAAAATCCACAGGTTTCAAAAAGAAATTGACTATTTCAAATCCAAATGGGATATGGAATTGAAGGCAGGCGATGAGCTTTACAGCCCAAATCTTGATCCAGAAACAGAAACACCGGGCATCAAAACCTCAAAAAACATATGATTTCCAAAGACTCAAACATTCCTGAAAATAGACTGACTCCATTTATTTCTGTGATCATCGTGAATTACAATGGTCGCAGATTTCTAGAAAAATGCCTGGCATCCCTTCTTAAACAAAATTACCCAACCCATGGTTTTGAAATCATAGTTGTGGACAATGGATCATCCGACGATTCGGTTGAATATATGCGCTTGAATTGGCCTTTTGTCAGGGTAATCGATGCGAAAAAAAACCTGGGATTTGCAGCAGGAAACAATCTTGGTTTCAAACATGCAAAGGGAGAATTTTACGCCCTGCTTAACAACGACACCGAAGTGCCATCCAATTGGATTTCAGCCCTGGTGCAACAAATATTGGAATCTAAAAGCATCGGCCTTGTAACTTGCAAAATCCTTTTCCATGGGGAAAAAGAAACAATAAACAGCGCAGGGCTTCAATTATTGGCGGATGGGAGGGGAAGTGACCGGGGATTCAGGGAGAAAGATCTTGGGCAGTACGATCAAAAAGAGGATGTTTTTGGTGCATGCGGAGCCTCTGTTTTAATTCGAAAAGAAATGCTGGAAGAAATTGGCGATTTTGATGAGCGACTTTTCATGTATTATGAGGATCTTGACCTCTCCTGGCGTGCAAAGTTAATGAATTGGCGTTGCGTTTACACCCCTGAGACATTTGTTTTGCACATTCATTGCGGCAGTTCAGGAGAATGGTCTGAATTTTTCAGATTCCATGTAGAGCGCAACCGCGCCCTTGTAAGCATCAAAAACGCCCCACCCTCGATGGCTCTAAAATGTTTGGCAATTGTCGTGTTAAAATCTTGCTTGTCAATCATAAATGGCACTGTTGCAAATTTCACAAAAAAGAAAAAAACATACTCTGTCGCCACCTATTTTAATGTACTGTGTTCACTTCTTTTCAACTTGCCATCTTTCATCAAATCCCGCTTGATAATTCAAAAAAACAAAAAAACGACAAATTCATCAATCAAAAAGTGGTTGCAAAAAAACGCAAATTCTCGAAAAACTCAGTTACCGGAATTGCGACGCTGCGCTTAAACAATTGCTAACATCAGCCTAAGCCCCTAACATGATAGAAGGCAAATATTTATTTAATCGAGGTAGTCTTCATGGCCGGCGTAAACCCATATATTGAACAGGCAAAATTTGAAAAACCCAGAAAAAAATACTCCATAACTTTTCTACCTGACAATAAAACATTTGAAGTAGACCCTGAAAAAATCCCTTACAACCGAACCGGATTACCCGGAAGCATATTGGATATTGCTTACGCTGCGGGAGTTGAAATCGACCATGCCTGTGGCGGAGTCTGCGCATGCTCAACCTGCCATGTGATTGTGAAACAAGGTATGGGAAGTTGCAATGCACCAAATGAAGACGAGCAAGACATGCTAGATGAGGCCAGGGGACTAACAATTGAATCTAGACTTGGATGCCAATGCGTTCCAAATGGCACAGAAAACCTGGTGGTAGAAATTCCAGCTTGGTCCAGAAACATGGTCAAGGAAGGCCATTAAAATCAAAAACAATGCCTAGTGACTATGATCCGTGTGAGGAAGGTCGCACTCATCACCGCAATGACTTTTGAAATGATGCTGCTCAACTTGCTCTTTGTCTATATGCCAACCGCAGTCATCGCAACTTGGTGCTAGTTCATAACAGGTATTACAATACAACGGGCCGCCCAAAAGAAACTGCTCCAAACGGGATCGACTCTCTTTGTCCATGTCTTCCGCTTCAACCGGAACCTCAATCTTATTTCCGCAACTTGCACAGGACTGGTGCTTAAACTCCTCAATCAATGGGACAAAATGATCATTTACCGCCCTGGTAACCACCCCCGAACCCTTGCAAAGCGGACAAGAAACACCAAGTTGTGCGGCAATAGCTTTACGAATAAAAGCACTTTTATTTGGCAAACTATTGAGAAGATCAGCAAGTTCCTGCTCAACTTTAAAAGCGACAACAGTAGTTTTTGCAGTCTTTTTAGACACGACAACCTCGCTTGATTACATCAGAATGTTATTTAATATACTTTCAGATATACATTATAATAACTTAATAATATGAAAAAACAATCTGCACTATTTTTAATGTTCCAAGCGATAATTAAATTACTTGCATGAAAACCCTCAAAAATTTAAACCACTGCTTGCTATCATTGATATTTTTATCACTTTTAACAACCAAAACCCTTTCACAGGAAAAAAAAGTAATAAATGAAGTTGAAGAGATGGGTAATGTTAAAATAAACAAGGATTATTGGAAATCTTTCGAAACTGGAAATCCGAACAATTCAAAAACGAACCAAAGTATCTCGTCTCCATTGGCCATGGGTTTGATGAAAACCCTCGAAATCCCTTTTGATATTATCACCGTGAGTCATCCATTCAGGCCAACCATGACATACAAGGTTGAACTAATAAGCAAATACTTCAAAATCCCTGCGCCAGATGATGTGATTTTAAGATTAAGGGTTTTTGACAAAAGTTTAAATTTTAAGGAACTTGTCACAACCGGACCGACAACAATCAAAGAAGTTAAATTTTTTGAGGAAACAATAATTGAAATCGCGCAAAAATTCATTGATGGCAATTTCATTCTTAATCCGGACCAATTTAGCTCCAGCTTGGAGTTCTATGATCGATTATCAATCGCGGAAGTTTATTTGGAAAATGGCATTCGATCACACGATTCTGGCGTTGCGACTGGAAAAAGGGAAGGATCTGGATGGAACATCATTCGAAAATCAATTGCCAACAAGATCACCCAGGTACGGATAAGCAAAATCCGTATTTGTACTGAGAAAAGAAACTGGGATCAGGCAATCTTTGAGATTTCGAAATTATCTTCCGGCACACCCCAAAAAGAGACCTTGGAAATTCTTTCAGCCTTATTAGTGGAAATAACTGATGGATCAAATCAGTCGGGGTTCAGTAGAACCAGGACAAAAGAATTGATCACTCTTTTTCTCAGTCATGAATCGAAGATGTACAAAAATGATGAGGAAAAACCTCTTCTAAACCTCCTGAAAAAAAAGTCTGAGTATTTTTATTTGCAGGCTGAAAAACTAAACAATGGATCAAATGTTGGAAAAGTCAGGGAACTCCTGCTTAGAGCCTTGGAATTGCAGCCTGATCATCAAAAAGCCGGTCAACTTCTGGAAAAAATCAGCCCTCGAAAAGAAATGCTTAAGATTGGTTTGGCAAGACTTCCTGAGATCAACCCAACAGACACTCACCAAATACAAGAAATCCATGCATCAGATTTACTGTATGAAAGCCTTTTACAAAAAGAGACATCAATTGATGGTAATTTAAGAATGGTTCGAGTTCTTACTTCATCCAAGCTGACACCTAATGGAAATGGCGCATCTTTTTTTGTCACTCCCTCCAGTTTATGGTCCGATGGTAAACCTGTTACTGCCCCCGAAATTCAATCAAGTATGAAAAACAACAAGACACTCGCCTGGATGACTTCGGATGGTGGTGTTTTTACAAGCTGGACCAATTTAGACTCCAATAATTTCGAAATAAAATTTAAATCTGGAATTCTTGAGCCTTTCTCTTTTTTCACTTTTAAAATTATCCAAGATACCGCTTTGAAAAATGGAAGCGGCCCTTATAAATTTTCAAATAAGGGAACTGAACTTGGCAAAGAATATGTGAATTTCAAAGCTCAGCCATTCTATTCATTTAGAAACGCGAATAATAATAAACCAAACATCCAGGAAATTCGGTTTTACAAAACAAACGAACCCGTTGAGGATCTGATTTCAGGAAAAATAGACTTGGCAATCGACATAGACCTGCAAGAGGCAAATAAACTCAAACTCCCTGGCAATACGCAAATAATCACTTCTCAAACCGGACCATCATTACCAAATAAAAGAGTTTATTTCATAGCGGTAAACACTGAAAAAGGTATCCTTAGATCACCTGAGATTAGGAAGGCTATAGCGCACTCCCTGCTTCGTGAAAAAATATTAAAAGAGGTCTGGATAGGTTCGGAAAAAAATCCCGCCCATCATGTTTTACAATCAATTTTTCCGAAAGATTACGCAATTTCCGATGGTATGGTGAAATCAGATTTAACTTGGTCCCAGGATTTGGCGACAGTCATCCAAAACCAATCCACTGAAGATAAAAAAAACCAATCAGGTGTTTCAATTTCGCTGAAGTTTCCCTCTGGTGATCCAAAAATTTCCCAGGCCATGGAACTAATTGCAAACCAGATAAAACAAACACTTGGTATTACTGTTACTCCTCAAGCTATTCCTCCCGATTCATACTTTAACAAGACACTTGAGGAACATGATTACGATTTGGCTTACTCATGGTACGATTACCCGGATGAAAATTGCTCTTTGTACCCCCTGCTTTTCAGTTATCTTCAAGTGAAGAATCAAAACCCTGTTAGAAATCAAAATTTACAATTATTGCTGGAGGCTTCAAAGTCCACAATTCTCTCCTCAACAATTCCGGAAATGTTGTCTCACAGAAAAACAATGATTTCTCTCATGGAACAGGAACTTCCTTTGATTCCACTATGGCAATTAGACCGTTTTTGGGCTTGGCGAAAAGATTTGAATCCAATTTTCACTGATGGCCTGCATCTTTTACAAAATATCGCCTTCTGGGAAAAAGAGTCCGCGAAATAAAATGACCACACTCTTGCCTTTTACTCTTGAATACTGCCTTTTTGCAAATTCATGGGCACAAAACATAATTGTTCCCTGGTCGGCAGCGATCCCATTTGTGTCTTTATTACTCCTTATCGCACTCGGACCTATTTTATTTCATCATTTTTGGGAATCCGATAAAAACAAACTTCTCATTGTTCTTCTGTTTTCCTTTCCTGTGATCATTTATCTTTGGTCAATCAGGCAAAGCACGGAATTCAACAGCATATACGCTTTTCAACATAGCTTGCTGGATTATTTTTGTTTTATGAGCCTCATAGGATCACTTTATATTGTGGCAGGCGGAATTGTTTTGAAATTCAAATGGAAATCAACCCCGTCGCTTAATTGCGCGCTTCTGGCATTTGGCGCTCTGCTGACAAATCTTTTGGGAACTACCGGGGCAAGCATTCTTTTATTCAAGCCATTCATCCATGCCAATCGAGACCGCATTCATAAAGTCCACCTCGTTTTATTTTTCATTTTCATTGTTGGAAATATGGGCGGATTGTTAACCCCTTTGGGTGATCCTCCTCTTTTTCTTGGCTTTCTTAATGGAATTGATTTTTTTTGGACCATAACCCTCTGGCCGCAATGGCTGATCGCAAACCTATATCTTATATCAGTTTTTTTTATTGTTGATTTTTACAACTATCGCAGAGATCTCGCAAATCGTGACGGAAATTCAGATTTTCATGATGATGTTTTTCATTTCTTTGGGAAACGCAATTTTATATTTCTTGGTTTATTACTTTTATTGGTAATAATTCAATCCCCGTCCGTTGGTAAACCCCTAGGATTGTTTTTTGGTAAAATCCTTCCTGTTCAAGACCTAACCATGCCCCTGATTCCAGCAGCACTTGCCCAACTGTCTTTGGCAACCCTTGCTTTTTCTACAACACCAAAAATCATCAGGCAATCAAACGACTTTTCATGGCTGCCCATCAGGGAGGTTGCTATTATTTTTTTGGGAATTTTTATCACCATGATCCCTGCATTAGAAATCTTAAGGCATGAAAGCGCCAGTCTCTCATTAGACCAACCCTGGCAATTTTTCTGGTTGACCGGGGGGCTTTCCTCAATTTTGGATAATGCACCAACATTTTTAGCTTTTACCACACTTGCAGCAGGGGATGGGGAAATCTCATCACTCTCAATATTTAAGCCAATAATTTTAGGGGCAATATGTTGCGGGGCGGTATTCATGGGAGCCAACACCTATATAGGAAATGGCCCAAATTTTCTTATAAAGTCCATGGCTGAAAAAAATCAGATTAGAATGCCTGGTTTTTTTAATTACGCGTTTTGTGCGACAATTCTGTTTTTACCCATGTATTTGATCATCACTTTCCTGTTTTTTTGGTAAATTTTGGTTATTTTCCCTTAGTTTCCCTCCAATTGCTTGCCTTTGCCTAATAAGGAATTAAGATTATTAAATATGGTGGGTGTAGCTCAGTTGGTTAGAGCGTCAGTTTGTGGCACTGAAGGTCGGGGGTTCGATTCCCCTCACTCACCCTCCGCAACTTTTTTCCTTTCATTATTAGTTTTATATTCACATTCTTGCATGTGCTTAAGCCTTAACTATTTTTGAGGTATTTGAAATGATCAAGCAAAATTTACCATACTTTGTTCCGACATTTTTAAGCCTTTCTTTTTTTTGTATTTCAGCTTTTTCGCAAACTAACTGGCCTTCATGGCGAGGACCTGAGGGGAACTCCGTGTCTTACGATAAATCCCTTCCAACAAGTTGGTCGGAAAAAGAAAATATCGCATGGAAAGTTCCGATTTCTGGTGATGGTGCAAGCTCTCCTTGTATCTGGGAGAATTCCATTTTTTTAACAAGCCAGGATGGTGAAAAACTAATTGGTTTGAAATTCGATTTGAAAACCGGAACGAATTCATGGTCGAAGGAATTAGGCTCTGGAGAAACTATTCGTGATCCTTTAAAGGGAAAACCCGGAGACCAACGGCGCAGGCAAAAATTTCACAAGCTGCATAATCTTGCCAGTCCCTCACCTGTGACAAATGGTAAGAAAGTTGTTTTCCTTTTTGGCAATGGCGATCTGGCTTGCACAGATTTCAACGGAAACACCATCTGGAAAAAAAATCTCCAAAAAGAACAGGGAACATTTACCATTTGGTGGGGCTATTCAAATAGTCCATTTATTCATGAAAACATTGTGATATGCACAGTCATGCAGGATTCGCTTGGGGACCTGGAAGGCGAAAAGGCGCAAAGCTTCCTTATCGCATACGATCTTGATTCCGGCAAAGAAGTTTGGAAGACACTTCGCAAAACTGTTGCAACCGCTGAATCCTGTGACTCATACACCACACCTATTTATCATAAAGCCGCGAATCAAAACCAAATCATTGTGATGGGGGGAAATCAGTTGGATGCGTACGATCCCAAAACAGGAAAACAACTTTGGAAAAAGGAAGGCCTGAATGGTGGGAGAACGATCACGGGTCCCACCATTCATGAAAATACTGTTTTTGCAACACGCGGAATGCGTGGGCCATTGGTTGCATTAAAACTTGATAATTCCTCGGGGCTTCCATCAAGTGAAAATTACTCTTGGGAATTTTCCAAGAACACACCTGATTCTTGTTGCCCTGTGGCTTTAAACGGCCTTGTTTTCACGATAAGTGACAATGGCTTTGCCCAATGCCTGGATTCAACCAACGGGACAATCTATTGGAATGAAAGACTGGGAGGGGATTATAAATCCAGCCCGATAGCGTGCAATGGAAAGGTTTATTTCACTAATCTGGAGGGAGTTTCAACAATAGTTGAGGCAAATAAAACATTTAAAATTGTAAACAAAAACAGCATTGGAGAAGGTGTCATTGCTTCCCCCGCAATTTCCTTCAATCACTTATTCTTAAGAACCCGAAAAAGTCTGGTTTGTATAGGAGTTCCATTTTAAAAATTATTTGGGAATGTTCACGAGAATTTATTATCAAATTAATGACTGTAAGGTTTATGACAACTTTTTAATCAAGTCATTGATTATTATCTTATAAATGTCTAAAGTTTCACCGTTCTTATCTGTTTTTATATTGCATACTTAAAATATTTTAGTTTTAAAACATTTAAGAAAACAGATCATGTGCAAAGAAACCAAACTCGGACTTGCGGCAGGATTATTGATGATCATAATCATGGCAATCGGGTTTCGTACAACTGATCATGACTCCAAAAAGCAAAAAGAAGATATCAACCTCGGAAACATGGTGCGAGAAAAACAAAACGCCCATTCCGATTCACAATTCCAAACCACATCCCGCACCACCAAAAACGGCCCGACTTTAGAGTAACACCTTACACCAAAAAAAATGCCCGCTAGAAGCATTACAGCTTCCTATATTTGAATCGTTGGGGCTTATCAGCATCCTCTCCCATGCGAATGCGTCTCTGTGCCTCGTATGTTTGATAATTCCCCTCACACCAGACCACCTTGGCATCGCCCTCAAATGCAAGAATATGGGTTGCAATCCTATCCAAAAACCAACGGTCATGACTGATAACAACCGCACAACCACCAAAGTTGAGAAGTGCCTCCTCCAACGCTCGAAGGGTATCAACATCAAGGTCATTGGTTGGTTCATCAAGTAATAAAACATTTCCGCCACTGCGCAACAATTTGGCAAGGTGAACTCTATTTCGTTCGCCACCCGAAAGTTCGCCTACCTTTCTTTGCTGATCCTGCCCCTTGAAATTAAAACGAGAAACATAGCCCCTTGATGCGACTCGGGTTTTACCCAGAATGATGTAATCAGTTCCTCCGGTTATTTCTTCAAAAACAGTATTGGTATCTACAAGCGTGTCACGCCCTTGGCTGACATATGCGGGTACAACTGTATCCCCAACACGAAGAGTTCCTGAATCCGGTTTTTCTTCTCCCACGATCATGCGAAAAAGCGTGGTTTTACCAGCACCGTTAGGCCCTATAACCCCAACAATCCCGCCCTTGGGCAGGTTGAAAGTAAGGTCCTCAAACAAGATATTATCACCAAAAGCTTTTCGAACCCCTTCAGATCTGACAACCAGATCACCAAGATGTGGGCCGGGAGGAATCTGCATCACAAGCTCATCCTCACGCTCTTCATATTCCTGACTGGCAAGTTTCTCGTATGCACTAAGCCTGGCTTTATTTTTGGCAATACGGGCCTTTGGAGCCATCCTGGCCCATTCCAACTCCCGAGCAAGCGCTTTCTTTCTGGCTGTTTCCTGTTTTTCCTCCCTCGCAAGCCTGGCTTCTTTTTGCTCAAGCCATGACGAATAGTTCCCTTTCCATGGGATCCCCTGTCCACGATCCAGTTCCAAAATCCATTCGGCAACATTATCTAAAAAGTAACGATCATGGGTCACAGACACGACTGTTCCCTGGTAATTCTTCAGGGTTTTTTCCAACCACGAGACCGCTTCAGCATCAAGATGGTTTGTCGGTTCGTCAAGCAAAAGAATATCTGGGTTTTCAAGCAGGGTTTTGCAAAGTGCAACCCTGCGTTTTTCTCCACCACTCAATTGAGTAATTTTCGCATCAGGGGGAGGCAACCGCATGGCATCCATTGCCATTTCAAGTTTTCGATCAAGATCCCAGGCATCAGCGGCATTGATGGCATCTTGAACACGGTCAAATTGAGCCTGGACTTTCTCCATTTCCTCCGGAGAAAGGTCCTCGCCGAATTTCATTCCAAGTTCCTCGCTACGGATCAACAAATTCCGTATTGGCTCGACTGCTTCCTCAAGGTTACCAAGCACATCCTTGGATTCATTAAGCCGTGGTTCTTGGGGAACATGACCGATGGTGATATTGGGCGCCGCCCTGACGGAACCAATAAAATCTTTGTCCTTAAGTGCCATAATTTTGAGCAGGGAGCTTTTTCCAGCACCGTTTGATCCTATTACACCTATCTTCGCACCAGGATAAAATGAAAGCCATATGTTTTTAAGGACCTCTTTTTTACCATAAGCTTTTATAAGGTTTTCAATCGTGAAAATATAATTATCAGACATCTAATTTCCTTTGAATCATCGACAAAATGAACAAGTAATACCAATTAAGGCTTCAATATTTTAACTTACTAAAGAAAATTCAGTATAGCCATGGGGGAAATTGAAATATGGACAACTAGGATTATTTTTTCTTCGTCTTTGTGTTTGCTTTATTATCCCAAAATCTAACACCTCCAAGAAAAGCGAAGTGATTATCACCTTTTTTGGTTCCGGGCGGCAACTCATCAAGTTTTTTCACATTTCCGCCACCCAATACCACATAATCAGCAACCATGGCATCTTTTAAAATTTTCACAACTTCAAACACATTTTCCTGCCAATGCTTCCTGCTAGTTCTATTGAGGGCTTTAACACCGACATAATGTTCAAAACTTCTGTTTTTCTTAAAGGGAAGATGACCAGCTTCAAGCGCCGCCACCACTCCATCAACAATCAAGGTAGTGCCCAAGCCTGTACCTAGCCCAAGAAACAACATTCGCCCGCCCTCATAACAACCCAAGGCCTGCATGGCGGCATCATTAATAATTCTGACAGGTTTTCCCAATGCTTTTTCGAAATCCATGTTAACCCAGCCTGTCCCAAGATTAACCGGTTCATTTTTAATTTTCCCATTAACAACTGGTCCCGGAAAACCTATGGTCACGCAATCAAAAGCCCAATCCTCTGAATTTTCAAGTACCGCGGAAACCATTTGTTTCGCTGAAAGATCGGGACCCGAGGGAAACTTTCTGATTTCTTCCTTATTGGAAACTTTGATTTTAATATTGGTGCCGCCGACATCGATTACCAAAACTTTCATGTCAATTATTCCTTTCCAGTGCAAACAAGACCTGATCATTTGATTATTAGTTTAACAATTGATCACATGAAACACACAAATATATTAGCATTAATATGATTAATTAACTAAGCCCGATTGATTATCAAACCAATAGCTGTTAATCATAATAAATTATTGTTTTGGACTGCAAGGAAGTAAGAAATGGATATCAATATTAAAATCAGCCCCGAAGAAATCACCGCTCTCACTCCTTGGAAAGCACTGTTTCCAAACATCGACTCGGCACTTGCCGAAATCGCAAGACTTGAAGCTTTACTAACGCTTCCTAAGGGCACTATCCATATCATCAGCGATATTCACGGCGAATACACAAAACTCCGGCATGTTATCAACAATGCCTCGGGAAAACTAAGGCCACTTGTGGAAGGATTATTCGGCAACATCATGCCACCCATGGAATTAAGGGAATTTCTGACCCTGATTTTTTATCCCAGGGAAATGCTTGATGCCATTAAACCTAGAATTGAAAATCCCGCGAATGAAAGGGAATTTTGCCACAAAAACTTAAAGCATTTATTCACTATTCTAAGGGTTCTCTCCAAAAGATACGGTCTTGAAAAAATCTACAAGATCTCACCCATAGATTATCGCGACCTATTCATCGAGCTTTTGCATGAACCATCAGCGGACCGGGGTAATGATTATTATTCCGCACTTATTGACACAATCTTGGAAAATGGCAAAGGCCCTGAGTTGGTTCATCTCACGGTAAGGGCGGTACGAAACCTTGCAATTGACGAGCTAATCATCGCCGGTGATTGCTGGGACAGGGGCCAGCGTGGTGACAAAGTTGTTGATTACATGATGAGGCAACCCAATGTGGCTTTCACCTGGGGCAACCATGATGCGGCATGGCTCGGCGCCTGTATTGGAAATGAAGCCCTCATTGCGCATGTCATCAGGATTTCCCTTAGGTACAGAAACATTCTTCAACTTGAGGAGGGATATGGAATACCACTGCAACCCCTTGAATACCTGGTGCGTCATGTCTACATGGATGATCCCGCATCATGCTTCAAACCCAAAGCGGAAGGCCTGAGGGAACCAGTGATGCTGGCAAGGATGCAAAAAGCCATAGCCATCATGCAATTCAAACTTGAAGGCCAGATGCTTGCCCGCAGGCCGGAATGGAACCTTTCGCACCGAAGGTTATTACACACAATCGATGTAAAAGAAAAAACAATCACGATTGATGGTAAGAAATACCCACTGAAAGACTCGTTCTTCCCAACCATAAACCCCAATGACCCATATAAGCTTTCCGATGAGGAACAGACCTGCCTTGAAAAACTAAAAACATCTTTTCTTTCAAGTGAAAAACTTTTCAACCACATGCGTTACCTCCGTGACATAGGCTCAATGCACCTGATCCGAGATAACCACCTTGTGATCCATGGCTGCGTTCCTGTTGACTCAAATGGAGAATTCCAATCCCTTGTCGTTGACGGTGTGCCCAGAAAAGGAAAAGAACTTTATGATGTTCTTAACGACCTATTCTCCCGCGCGATCGAAAGCCCCACGGATTATGACAGGGATATGATGTGGTATCTATGGTGCGGCCCACAGTCCCCGCTTTTTGGAAAAGACAAGATCGCGACATTTGAAATTGACCTGGTCGACGACCATGACACTCACACTGAGGAAAAAAACTCTTTTTTTCAACTTATCCACGAAGTTGATTTTTGCGACAAGATCATGACGGAATTTGGCGTCAACCCGGTTTCAGGCCTTATCGTAAACGGACATATCCCAGTCAAAATCGACAAGGGCGAATCCCCCATAAAGAAAAGCGGCAAAGCAATCACAATCGATGGCGCATTTTCAAGGGTTTACGGAGACCATGGTTACACCCTGATCCTTGAACCGGAGGGAACCTTTCTCGCAAAACATTACCATTTTGAATCAGTTGAGGTAGCAGTACAGGAAGGCGTTGACATCATACCTTCCATTTCCGAAATCAGACGCTGGAATCCAATCAGAAAAGTATCCCAGACCGAGAGCGGCGACAATATCCGAATTAGGATCAAAACACTTAAGAAGCTCATCCTTGCATACCGTAAAAATCTACTTCAACAAAGCCGATACACCCTATAAATAAAATAACTTTCCAATGGAAATCGAATCATCCCGACCAGCATTGTTTGAAATCAACACCAGAGCTTACTTGAATGAGCTCGGGATAAAACTCAATAAAAAAGCCACTCTTGATGATATTCCAGATTCCTTGCTTTTAGATCTAGCCAATAAAGGATTTGACTTCGTATGGTTTCTTGGAGTGTGGCAAATAGGCGATACTGGCAGGGATATTTCCCGTTCAAACCAATCATGGCAACAATCTTTTCGCGATTGCCTATGTGATTTATCCCAAAAAGATATAAGCGGATCGCCATTCGCCATTCAATCTTACAAGGTTGATTCCATCTTGGGAGGTGATGATTCCCTCGCAAGGCTACGCAATCGGATGAAAGGTTTCAACCTCAAGATTTGCCTTGATTTTGTCCCGAATCATACCGCGATTGACAACCCATGGGTTGAATCCAATCCCGACTTCTATGTCCGTGGCACGGAAAAAGACATTGAAAACCAGGCTGAAAATTACATTAAAATCAAATCAAAAAACGGGGATCAGGTTTTTGCGCATGGAAGAGACCCTTACTTTCCCGGGTGGCCCGACACTTTACAACTCAATTACTTCAATTCAAAATTCCAACAGGAAATGTCCTCCGTCCTAAATAAAATCGCCTCACAATGTGACGCCCTAAGATGTGACATGGCAATGCTCGTCCTCTCATCGGTTTTCAAAAAAACCTGGGGTGAACGCTCATCTTTTGGCAACAACGACTATTCAGTAAAAGAGTTTTGGCCGGCAGCCATACAGGCAGTAAAATCAGCAATCCCTGGATTCATATTCATAGCGGAAGCATACTGGGACCTTGAGTTTGAGTTGCAACAACAAGGTTTTGATTACACATATGACAAAAGGTTATATGACAGATTATGCCATGAAAACCCCGACAGCATCATCCCACATTTGCGGGCGGATTGGGAATATAACAAAAAGTTAGTTCGATTTTTGGAAAACCATGACGAGGAAAGAGCGGCAAAAGTGTTTTCACCAGAAAAGCAATGCGCCGCGGCACTGGTGACATTCTTTGCGCCGGGACTATTATTTTTTCATGAAGGCCAGATTGAAGGGTGGAAAATACATGCTTCAATACATCTCAACAGGCGCCCCAAGGAAGAAAAATCTGATTACATAACAAGTTTTTATTCCAAGTTATTAATTGCTCTTAAAAATCCTGAAATTAAAACCAGCGCTTATCAAGTACTTAATGCCCGACAAGCGTTTGAAAACGATCAATCCTTCAGGCAATTCATATGCGCGCTTCGAATCGGATCGAATGGAAACATAAGCCTTGCAATTTCGAACTATGGTCCATCCAAGGCGCAATGTTTTCTACCACTGCCTGTGCCAAATATTAAAAACAAAACCGTTATTTTGAAAGATGAACTGGGACCCAACAAATATGATCGTGAAGGAAACAAATTAACTAGTGAAGGGTTATACCTAGATATGCCCGCTTGGGGATGCCATCTTTTTAAGATAATAATTTGATAATACTCTATTGGACTAAAAAATGAAAACCTACTTGGTTCAACCCGGATCAGGCATCGAAAACATGGTATTTTCAGAAGTGCCCCGACCTGTTCTTCAACCGGGAAAAATCCTCATCAAAATGCTTTCTTGGTCGTTAAATTTCCGTGATTTACTTGTCGCAGGTGGGCATTACGGGCTTGGACTCCCATCACCACTTACCCCGGTCTCGGATGGTGTTGGTGAAATCGTTGAGGCCAATGCTGACTTGAACGGTTTTAAAATTGGCCAGAGAGTCGCCTTCTCCTTTTTTCCGGATTGGCAGGATGGACCAATAAATGGAAAAAAAATCAAAAGATCGCTGGGAGGCGCTGAACAAGGGTTGCTTTCGGAATTTATAGCATGTTCTCCTTCCGAGATAGTCGGCATTCCTTCATTTTTAACGAGCGAAGAAGCTGCAACTCTACCATGTGCGGCTTTGACCGCCTGGAATGCTTTGTTTGAAACATCGACCAATTACCCCGGTAAAAAAATCCTGACAATGGGTTGCGGTGGAGTTTCAATTTTCTTAATTCAATTTGCAAAAGTTGAAGGATGCAAGGTTGCCGCAATTTCAAGAAGCACCCAGCATTTGGACAAACTCAAGAAATTGGGTTTAGATGAAGGCGTCAACTCAAGTATTGATCCAAAATGGGGAGATACAATTCGAAAATCTGATTTTGGCGAAGTGGATCATGCGATTGAACTTGGAGGTGCGAGTTCTCTTCCCCAAACAATCAAAGCGACAAGGATTGGAGGTGAAATAAGCCTCATTGGAGTATTAGGAGGGAATGATTCTGAATTCAACCCAGTACCGATAATAATGAAATCGTTGAGATTACAAGGTATATTTGTCGGATCAATTGATATGTTCAACAGAATGAATCACGCGGTTGAAAAAAACAGAATACGACCAGTAATAGACAAAGTATTCAAATTCAATGATGCCCACAAGGCTTTTGCACATATGGCTAAAGGAAATCACTTTGGGAAGGTTTGCATAAGTGTCTAGCGACCTGAAAATATCAATAGTCCGCAATCACCTGACCATCATCACGAATGCTGAGCCATTTAAGGACATCCCAGCTAATATTGTTTGTCAAGTAAGCGACACTGCCATCACAACGCAATACTCCAGCACCACCTCCTGAATGAGCGGACTGAATCGGGGTATTCCAACCATACCGCGCAATTCCGTCATTGTAAGAAACCCGTGTTTTTGTGCCTATTGGCCAACGAACAGTAATCAATGAGGCCGATTCGGTTGCACCTGTCCCAAAAACAGGCGGAACATTAGTTGAAGCACCCGTCCAAATTCCTGCACGCTTTGCCATCCTGATATCAAGCTGGTTACTTGCAGAACAAGAACCAACACCGGGACTGGAACCCCAATCTCCCTGCTCTGCGACCATGATTGTGTTTGATGTGCCATCTGAAATATCGGTAATCTTCAATTTACTACCTGGGTAAAGAACACCGTTGGAAGCAGCAAATCCTCCCTTGTTGCAATCACTAGGATTTGCAGCGTTCATATTTGCGACCCTGTTTCCACCAGTTGGATCGTTATAAATTGTTGAGCTAGTGGAAGCACCCATCACACCAACATAATTCCCAACTAAAATTTGGATGTTTGCCGCGGCGTCTTCCGGTGTAACCATTGAAGGCATGGGACTGGAAGGGCAAACATAAATTGGCACGACCATGTTATTGAAAAGATCCCGATTTGTTAAGCTCTGGGGATTGGGGACATAAGTGGCGGCTTTTGGATCCAGCAAGTTAAAAGCGTTCGATTGTTCAACATAAGGCATGATTATAGCAGCCCAACCATAAGTCCAAGTGCCTGTGGCACCAGCAGGAAAAGTTGAATTTGCGGTATGGTATCCATGCATAGCCAAACCTATCTGTTTAAAATTGTTTTGGCATTTCATTCTTGCTGCGGCTTCCCGGACTTTTTGCACAGCAGGCAAAAGAAGACCTATCAAAATCGCAATAATCGCGATCACAACAAGAAGTTCGATGAGAGTAAAAGCTCGAGAACACTTATTTGACATGATAAAATTCTCCCAAAAAGAAGAATATCTAACTAAAGGTATGTACCATGAGATTAAATTAGTTTATTAAATAAATCAATAAATTTTATAAAATACACTGCTATAACCGAATCACATCATGAAGTCAAAATTCAAATAAAACTCATCTGCTGATTTCGTAAGCATGAAATCCAACAGGGGCATTTCCATACCCTAGCCTTTCTCCTCCATATCGTTGGTACAAATCAACACCCGAAAAATCATCAACAAAAAAGCCCTCATCAGAAACCAAGGTTCGATTTTCAAACAAAACCTTCACATTAGTTCCTTTCTTTAACCCCTCGATGGAAATTTTTGTTTTCAACAATTTCTCAGGGGAAGGCCGGTCTTCGTAGTCTCCAAATACAACAGTTTCATTTCCATCCGGACCAACTATCACAGTATTGGACCACCAAACTCGACCACCATCATGGGAAAAGGAAACACCATCAACAAGTTTGTCGACCGCACCGATTTTATCCAATGGAATTTCTATTTTCGCCCACTCCCCGACAGGAGGAATATCACCCATTATTGTGGTTGATGCAGGCAAGAATTCCTTGGCATATGATTCAACCTTGTCACCCCAACCCAGAAAACCGCGCGCATGGCGATAAAATGTCCTCAAAAACCAAAACGCCATCTCATTGTTGTTACGTAATTGGGCAAAGTCCACTGGCCCATAAGAAGCCGCGTATGTCCACCGGCCATCAGCCTTGACCAAGGCTATTAAATTTTTTGGCGAGGCTTTTGGATCAAGTTTCACCCAGGTGACAAGCTTGGAGCCTTTGGCCCATTTTTGTGGATTGGCTATATACTGGACACCATGTGGCACCCATGATATCAAGGCTGGTTCATTCCCTGGGGCATGATAACCATCAGATTCATCCCTAAAAATATGTGGATCCGTGGTTACCCGCGATTTACCAGCGGGAGATAAATCCTCGGATTTTCTATAATTCCCAAAGGTCAGACCATGGGTCGATGCAGCTATCAAAAGCGTTTTATTTCCAGCTTGTCGAACCATTTTTTCAAGTGGCGGTGAAATTGAAACCTCAGGGGCTTTTTCATGCGAATAAATCAATGGATTCAAATGACGCATTTCCGCTTGTAAGCCCCGGAAAACAGAAGGGTCTCCCGGACCATGTGCAACCTGCCATCCCCGGGCGCCACGAATCAATTCAACAAAAACATGGTATCTCCATCGTTCATAAGGAACACTTTCATACATTTGAGGGCGCAGCCATATAGTTTTTTTCTGGCCTTCAACCAATGGTTTTAAGTCTGTGTGCACCGGTGCGGGATACCAGGGTTCCGTCTCAGGATCAAAGACATCAAAAAATGTGGCTCGCTCCAGCTCAAGGCGGTTCCAATATCCACCATGACCAACCATAACTGGTTTTCCTGTTGATTTCCTCAATAAATCCACATCAGCTTTCACATCATCTATCTGCTTTTGGGTCATGGGCGTGAAATAAGCAAAAGCTTCCTCAGGCCCCGGCGAAACAGAGGCCACCATCGGAGCCACGCTTAGATATTTCAAATGATCAGCAGGCCATGGTTTGGATTTCGGGGGCATGAATGCCGTGGAAGTATACAACCCTTGTTTCCATAAAGCTTCAAGTTGCTGTTGTGTGTAAAACTTCGGAATTTCCACATGGCGTTCGCAATTAGTATCCCAAAGCTCCCTGGATTTAAGATTCCCGCCATACCTGTCATAAAGACCCCATGGCTTTAAATTTAGCAGATCATAATACTTACCAGAATCAGCGGGCCCATCGTACACAGGGTTATGTCCATAAGCGACTCCCCAAGGCATCCATGGTTTTCCGTTGATCAAAAAATCCCCATGTTCATTTATTTTGACTGACTCAATTGCAGGCAAGGGAGTATCATGCGCCAATCTGCAAAACGCACTAGAATCAACGCTCCATGCAGATTTACCATTAACATCAATTGCACTTGCACGGATAATCCAATTGCGCTGCGGATCATTAAATGGCTGAATTGGAAGAAACGAAAGATCTAGATCAGTAATCAACATATTCCGTAAATCATCCAAGACTCCGACTGGAATCCGAGTGCGTTGGGTTAAAATCGATCGTGGATCTGCAGGAATGACAAAACTTTTCAATGACTTGGCTGAATTCTTCTCGATCACATCCAACTTAAGCTCTTTTATTTTAATCATCTCCCCATGAGACAAACCAAGGTTGACTCTAACAAACTGCTTTTGCGAAGGACGCATGTAAAGAGAACCAATTTCCAAGTCAATTGGGACGGTCCATGTGGACATTGAGTATGCTGAGGTTACGACAACATTTTTCTTGGCATCCAAAATCGAAAGAGAAAACGGCTTCTCCTTGTATGCCTGGCCAATATTTGAAATTGTGTACGGCAAGCTGACTGAAACCGGCAATGATTTACCTGTTCGAACAGGCTTGCTTAAGATGGGTTCAGAATCCTTGTCATCATCCCATTTCATTTGCACAAAAAATTCGGATTCAATTCCCGGGTTGATCAACTGGGCTGTGATTACATTATCACCAAGAAGCTGCTCACCAAGGTCAAGTTTGGTGAGATGAGGGGCAATTTGGCTTGCCGGCCTTGGCTTTGGAACTATACCGCGTGCTGAAAGTTCCTCCGGGGAACTCTCAGGCTCAAATACTTTCACATCATCCCACCAAACTATTCCCAATGCATTTTGTTGAGGCTGATGGCCAGTGCCCCCCAAAGTGTAACCATTCATCCCCCTTGCACAGAGCTTGATTCGAATCGATTTAAGAGGAGTGACCGGAGCGAAAACCTGCCTTATCTGCCTCCAGTCAGAATTGCCAAAAGACAATGGGTTTTTATGGATGTAATTGAAACCATTGAGTCTTTGCCCGTTTTCATCCTCTGCATCCAATTGGAGCATGCATAGCTGGTGTGTTTTAATCCATGCTGACACCTCGATTTTACGGGGTTCTTTTTGATTGAGAATAATTGGTGTGCTTACCACGCAAGTTTCATCCCCGGTGGGAACATTCATTTGAAGACTGGAACGACCTGAATGCGGTGTGAGATGATCAATCGAAACAAACCCACGATTATCAGAATTGCTGTTATGCCAGGTGTTAAAAATGTAATAAATTCCAGGTGGAAAATAACGATATCTTTGTGGCTTGGACCACCCGGTTGGATAACCCATGTTATCCGATTCAAAATCACCATTGTTTAGCAAGTCAGGGGAGGACGAACCTGGTTCGACCAGGGAAGTCTCCAACAATTCAACGGATCCGCCTTTTCCTGTGGCATACTCAATTTCACAAACGACCCCCATGGGCAACATCGCGCCCATGGTTGGGAAGGTCTTTTCTTTAGACGCCGCCTCCAACCAGAGTGAGGAAGGCAATTTCACTTCGACAGTTTTATTCGCATAAGTGCCTTCGGGAACAAATACTTTCACAGTTGATATTAAGCTTTTGGTAGTCAAAGGCTCGTTGGAAGCAACATTTGAAAATGCGACCATCAAGGAAAAAGCATCCTTGGGTACATCCTTACCTGAAATTCTCGCTGAAAAAACAATGTCTCTTACAAGAGACAGGGGTTTTGAACTAAAAACCGGAGTCACGCTTGGATAACCACCGGCATCGGGCCATCCCTCAAGCTTTTTGGGATTGTGAATCGCTATCCAATTAATCGCCTGACTAGCCTTGGACGGGGAATTCAAAATCAATCTTCTTTGTCCCCTTGGTTTGTCAGAATCTTTCCACTCCCAGGAGCCGGTTATTTTCCAACCATCGGGGTTAAAATCACGCCTGTTGAAAACCTCCGTTGTGTAATTCCAATGATGATTTTTAAGCTCGGGAATGCAAGTAATCCAATCATCCTGAAAATCGCCATTCCGCAGCAGATTACCTTGGCCTAATATTTGATTAGAATCAACAACAGAGAGAACCGAGGCCAGGATAAAGAACGCAAAGGATTTCCAAGATAAAATTGTTGGCGTCCATATTTTTTTTAATCGAAATGCAGGCATGAATTATTCATCCTAGGAAACCGGGGAGGGAGGGAGGAAAACATCCAATTAGAGTATCTTAATTCATGGTGTTTGGCTTTCAATAAAAAACCATCTCGGGTTTTAAAAGCAAACAACTTTAATAAATTCCTTTAGAGAATAATCACCTTTGCGATTTCCCATCAATTTTAAAAAATGAAGCCTGGTTTAATCGTATCTGCCACTTGCTTCAATCGGCCAAAAATGAACCACTTTTCCCATTCTTGAAGCAACAACGCTTCTATGCAAATTCATGGTGGCGCAACAATGGGCGGTAATCACCTCACGCTTATCACCAATCTCTGGCAAAGGAATATTGCATTCAACTCTGGTATGTTCCTCTGCCAATTTAAAGATTTTTTCCTCAGGCCTATCTTTGACAATTGGCAAACCAAAATCCTTTGAAATAGCCTTGCTACCGGCATCCAGCACATAAAGTCCCGGGCGCCTGCTGATCACCGTGGCCAATACTGTGAGGGAAGGTTTGAATTCCGGGCGGGCTTCATGGTAAATACAATCCATCAACAAAAATGATCCTGGCTGAATTTCATCGACGCCTTCCATCTGGACCGCGTATTCCCAAGTTCCTGTACCTGCTGTTGTGACAAGAGGAACATCGATTCCAATTTTTTGGATCATTTTTTTTGTATCTACCAGCGCTTTAAGACCCTCAAAAGCCTTGTTGGATTTTTCCGTCCGGTCCAACATCAGTTGCAAATGTCCATCATATCCCTGCAATCCCACAAAACGAATATTTTTCGTTTGTGCTATTTTTTTGACTAGGGCCAAGGTTGGCTCACCCGGAAAAGTTCCGCATCTGTTCATTCCGATGTCAACTTCGGCGAGAACATCAAATGATGTGTTTGATTTTTGAGCAAAATCACTCAATGCTTTCAAGTGTTCTTCGCAATCTATACATACCCGGATATTAGCCTTGGCCATTAATGAGTGCACCCTGGCAAGTTTAATATCCCCGATGATTTGGTTGGCGATGAGAATATCCCTCACACCGGCATCAACCAAAACTTCAGCCTCATTTACCTTGGCACATAGGAAAGAATCTTGCCCCTTGGACATTAGGTATTTGACTAAACCGGCGCATTTGAGCGATTTAAAATGAACTCTTAACTTTTTCCCATTCAACCCATTCCTTATTGTCTCAAGGTTTTTATCTAAAATATCCAGATCAATAATCAATTGTGGTGAATCCAAATCAAATACTGATTTTCCCAAAAGCCCATTCATTGCAATTCCCCCAATTTAATCAAACTGATTATCAACCATTCAAACCATGATAATCAAATATTTAATTTGCTCCATCTATATTAAAGCTGCACTTGACTAAAACCTTAGTTTTGTGAAATAGCCTGTGCCATAGGTCGGGATTAATTATAATTGGGTTTAAGCTTTTTTTATGGATAATAAAAACGGGGAAAAGTTTGAGGAAGACAAAAAGAGCCAGGGAAAATGGCGTACCTCCTGGCAAATACCACTATTTATTTTAAGCCTAATAACTCTTGGTTTGGCCTATTCACACAAAACCTCACTTCACAAATTCCGACAAGGCCACGAATACAATTTATTCGAAAAAATCCAAGCATTAATAAAGTTATCGGATTTTAACGCCGCCCAGACAGCCTGCAGGGAAATCATCGAAAAAACATCCTCTGATTTAAATATTCAGTCTCAGGCTAAAATCTACTTTGCAGAATGCTCACTTTTAAAGGAAGGGTCGGAAAAGAGCCTGATTGACTGGGATGAGGCGTTGAAAACACTAAAAAGCATCAATCTGGAAAACTTAAGGGAAGAAGAAAAATCAAAATATAAATTCCTTTACGCCAAGGCCTCTATCCTGCTTGGGATGGAAATCAAGAAAGCCATAGAACACCTTGAAAAAACAAACATAGAACTTTCGAGGAACCCTGAATGTTTAAATTTGTTGAGTATTGCGTATATGACCGCACCGGAACCTGACTTTTCAAAGGCTCTGAAAGCAAACGAGGAATACAGGAATATTCCCCTACTTCCAGAGCAAAGCAGAATCCCAGCCCAGATTCTGGGCGGGGAATTACTCATGAAATTACAACGCCCCGATGAAGCGCGAAAAGTGCTGCAAAACATCAACTCCAAGGCCAATCCAAATTTGGAAATAAAAGCAAGGCAACTATTGGCACAAAGCTACATGGAGGAAAATCTTTGGCTGGAAGCTGTGACCATTTGGAAACAAGTTCTGGAATCGCCTAAGGAAATCTTAACTGATGCCGGAAAACCTCTTTATTTTTTGGGCGTTTGTCTGAAAAAAGTAGACCTGACCAAGGAAGCTGAAAAAGCTTGGATTGAATGTGAGCAAAAAAGCAAGTCAGATGAACGCTACGCTGCATCGTTTCAACTCGCTCAAATTCACTTGGAAAACAAAAACCTCAACCAATTGGCAAGCTGCCTTGAGTTATTGGTAAAAAACTGCAAATCCGAGAAGGATTGGAAAAACATTTATTTCAACATCAACCAACTCCAAAATTTATTTGAAAAAGCACAACAGGAACCTTTAAGACTTTCAAATTTTGAAATCGCATTGAGAATCAATGATTCACTACAGAAAGTATTTCCCCCATTTGTGGCGACAAGCCTCCGCGCTGATATTTTAAACACCTGGGGAGAATTCAAATTCAAGGAATCGAATGAAATTACTGACAGTTCAAAAGCCAAGTTGATTTTTAAGGCAGGCCAGGATTTACTCACAAATGCCGGTGAACTTAATTTCAAAGCATCTAGTGAATCAGGGAGCAACTCCAGGTCACTGGAGGAATTATGGAAGGCATTTTCCCGGTTTCGCAAAGGTGGTGATTTGCCCAAGTCACAGGATTCCCTGGTAAAGTTCATTAATTCGGCAGGTACTGACCCCCGTTTGGGGAACGCTCTTTTCCAGCTTGGAGAATTGCAAAGAGAAATGGGCAGAATCGATGATGCGAAAAACTCCTATCTCACATCGTTAAAATATCGAGGTACCCACACTTACAATTCCAGGTATCAACTGGCCTTGATCCACATTGAAAAAAATGAGCTCGATCAAGCCGAGGAGACATTGGAACAAAATTTACAATTACTTCGCTTTGACCCAGACTCCGAGGCTCAGGAAAAATCCCTTTTTGCAATCGGATCAATATTCTACCAGAGAAAAAACTATCGCATGGTTGTAAGGCGCTATGAGGAGGCATTGGAGCGGTTTGGCAAAAACAACCAGGCGGTAAGGGCCAGACTACAATTGGGTGAGGCATACAGGCAACTGGCAAATCAAGAACAACAAAATTTCATTCTTGGGGAAAAAACTACCCCGGAAACCAAGATTCATTATCAAGCCGAACATAGAAAATGGCTGCAGAAATCGGCGGACACTTACCAGGAACTTGAACAACTTGCTGAATCTCCGCTTGGAATAACTCAACTTTCAGAGGAAGAGCGACTCCTCATCCCCCTGCTGGCCGCCGAATGTAAATTTAACATGGGCCAATACGAGGCCGCCATGCTCATTTACACACGGATTGCAGCTAAAACCCGCGGTAAAAAAGAGATGCTTCATGCCTTGGGTGGAATGGTGCGTTGTCACTCGGCATTAGGCCAGTTCGACCTGGTTTCCCAGCGATTAGCTGAACTCAAGTCACAATTAAACGAAATGGACGACTCCATTCGAAAAGAATGGGAACCATGGCTGGCTATTGCCAGCAAACCAATTCAAAAATAGCACTTTGAAATATTCCTAGCCATTTCCTTTGTTTTATTCATAAAACATATCATTAAGGATTTCCAAGATCATATCTTGGAATAGAAATTTTTATTTGAATAAGGGCCTTGTCATTAAAAACCGGCGGAGAATTTCTCATGGCATCCAAGAACAATAAAACCAGTTTAACCACGACCGAGGGAATTGGAAGAGCCCCCAATCGGGCCATGCTTCGTGCAGTTGGCTTTCATGATGATGATTTCGAAAGGCCGATGATCGGGGTAGCTTCGCTTTTCAGCGACATCACTCCTTGCAACGCACACCTTGACCGGCTTGCCAGGAAAGGAATTGAAGGTGTCAGGACAGGTGGTGGTGTACCGCAGATATACGGCGCCCCCACAGCTTCCGACGGTATCATGATGGGCCATCAGGGAATGAGATACAGCCTTGTTTCAAGGGAAGTCATCGCAGACAGCCTTGAAGTGGTAAGTGCGGGCATGAATCACGATGGCATGATTGCAGTAGGTGGATGTGACAAAAACATGCCTGGTTGTGTGATGGCCATGGCAAGATTAAACATCCCCAGCATTTTTATTTACGGCGGAAGTATTCTGCCCGGGATCGGACCTTCCGGGGAAGATATCGATATTGTTTCCATTTTTGAGGCAGTGGGTAAAAATCAAGCCGGAACCTTGGATAAAAAAGGGGTTCACAAAATCGAATGTGAAGCATGCCCCGGAGCTGGTTCTTGTGGTGGAATGTATACCGCCAACACCATGAGTTCCGCGATTGAAGCCATGGGGCTTTCACTTCCATTTGGCGCAAGTAATCCCGCAGTAAGCGCCGCCAAGGAAAGAGAAGCTTTCCTGGCTGGTAAGCAGGTGGTCCAATTGGTAAAAGATAATTTACGGCCCAGGGATATCATCAATCGTAAATCACTTGAAAACGCATACACATTTGTATTGGCTTTGGGCGGTAGTACCAATGCCATCCTTCACCTCATGGCGATAGCGAGAGAAGCACAGGTTGAATGGACTCTTGCTGATTTCGACCGAATCGGAGCTAAAATACCCCACCTAGCCGACTTGAAACCAGGTGGCAGATATGTGATGCATGATCTTCACAAAGTTGGGGGAACGCCACCTGTTCTCAAGGCATTGCTTGAGGCGGGTTTACTTCATGGAGATTGCATCACCTGCACCGGAAAAACCCTGGCTGAGAATCTTAAAGATATCGAAAGCATTTATAAAAAACCCAAGCAGGATGTGCTAAGGCCGTTGAATAATCCTTTACATGCCTCCGGCCATATTGTTGTGTTGCATGGCAATCTAGCTCCAGATGGGGCTGTCGCGAAAATCGCCGGCTTGAAAAGCAGTAAAATCACCGGGCCAGCTAAGGTCTTTGATGGGGAAGAAGCGTGTTTCCATGCAATTCAAGAACGGCAAATCAAAGCTGGCGACATCGTGGTAATTCGAGGTGAAGGCCCTGTTGGGGGGCCCGGTATGCGAGAAATGCTTTCAGTTACCGCAGCATTGGTAGGCCAGGGCTTGGGAGAAAGCATAGGCCTCATCACCGATGGCAGATTCTCGGGAGGAACCCATGGACTTGTTGTTGGCCATGTTTCCCCTGAAGCTTGGGTTGGGGGACCCATTGCCCTAATCAACTCAGGTGAAACCATCACGATTGATGCCGAAGCCAAGGTGCTAAAGGTACATCTGGATGAAGCTGAATTACAAAAGCGAAAAGCTGCATGGAAAACCCCCGCACCAAGAGAAAAAGCTGGTGTTCTGGCGAAGTATGCAAAATGCGTGAAATCCGCTTCAGAAGGTGCGGTTACCTACTAGTAGTTATTTCCATCGAATTTGCAGTTCCAGTTGTAGTGATTAAATCGACCCGGAAGCATGGGCACTTTGCCCTTTCTGGGTCTTTTTGTTTTAAATACTCATACACTTCTGGGATAATCGAATTCTGATTAATTAATAGTTCATATTTACGGGTATTTTTATGGAACTTTCATGCCTTTTAATTGCTTTAAATTTGTTAGGCGTCGACTCCGAAACCGCTAATATTTTACCATCGCGTCCCACGCCTGCTATTCTTTTTCAAGATCCGCCGCCGCCTGAAAAAATGGTGTTCTTCCCAAAAGAAAGCGCCTATAGTCATTGGCAGAATTTGGCTGTAGACAGATTGGGAAATTTCCGACCCCGGGTTGTTTATTCACCAAATGGCTCATTTTATCTTTATAACGGAATGTCTTATCCCTTTGGCGAAACACGCCTCAATAACTTTTCCCCCACTCAACTGGGTGATAAATCGTTTTACACCCCTTACCAAGAAGTGACGGAAATAATCAAGGAAGTGATAATCGAGAAAAAAAAGTAACGGCATCCAACCCCCCGAGGCTAAGCCTCATTTTTTGGATGCCGTGTTGAATTGGTTACAATTAGCGGAAGAATCCCATCCAGAAACTAAAGAGCTGGGTTCTATCAGTATCAGCCTTAACAATCGGGAAACCAAAATCCAAGGCTATTGGAGTGGGCCCTAGCATAGGAACCACAAACCTCAAGCCAGCACCTGCTGAGACCCTGTAATCAGTTATTTTGCTGATGTTTGATTCAACAGTACCACTGTCTATAAACCCAACCATGAATATCTGATCATTTGCCTTCAAGGGAACCTGGTATTCCATTGAGTTGAGGAACATGAAGTCGCCCCCAACCATGTACCCATTAGTATTTGGACTTACACCCCTGAACTGAAACCCGCGCATAGACCTGAAACCACCTGCAAAGTATCGTTCATAAACAGGAGTCTCATCACCTGCCCAGGAAAACTGGGAACGAAGCGCCATAACATGCCTGCCACTACCATCAGCACGCTGATACATGGTGATGTATTTGTTCATTTCCACTGAGACCAGCGGGAAGTTATAGGCGCCGAAAGCCTGTTCAAAGGACAAATCAAGAATACTACCCTCGGTGGCCCGCAAATAAGAATCCCTGGAATCTCTCGTCACATTTGCCCGCAAACCAAGGAGGAAATTCTGACCTTCAACAGAGGTATAATCCACAGGAGCCCCAGCAGGAACCCTGTAAACCCCAACATCCTCAATCCTCAAGCTGGCATTTGCATTCCAGTACTGGTTTAATTTTCTACCAAGAGTGAACCTACCCCCAGCTCGAGTTTCATCGTATTCATCAAACCTTCGAGTGTAGTAATAACCACTCGCACCAAAACTAAACAAGGAATCGAAAAGGAAAGGTTCACGAAAACTAGCAGTGTATCTTTGTAGCTGGGTTCCAGGCACTGCTTCCAAACGAAACTCCTGACCCGCGCCACGAAACGCCCCACCACTCATCAAATCATCAAGGCTTGTGGGAATCCTGGTGATGTCGAAATTTCGCTCATTTAAAACTATGCTACCATTCAAACCAGCATCCGAGTTAACACCTACACCAAAGAGAAGGCTTCCTGTGCTGGCTTCCTGCACCGTAACCAACAAATCCTTGAATTCAGATTCAAGATCGGGGTCCAAGACGGTAACAGTTGGACGCACCGAACCATCGGGTGATGATTCAAAAATATTCAATCTGGCAAGATTTTTTTCAGCCAACCTCAAGTCAGGATAAGTCAACACCTGGCCGGGATACAATGGAACTTGACGAAGGATAACATTTTGCTTGGTTCTTTCGTTTCCAACCACAAAAACTTGGCCAACGCGAGCCGGTGGCCTTTCAAACGCCTCATACTGGATTCTGACCAAACCAGGCACATCTGGAGAAAAAACAGGCACTGGATTCAGCCTCATTTCCCTACCTGAATAACCGACATAATCCTCCATCAACTTCTTATCTTCATTGATTTTATTTTCATTGAAATACTCTCCGCCTTTGATCTTACTCAATTGCTCGATCTGCTCTGCCGGCATGGATTTCAGATTCACAACCTGTGGGGGTCCCTGAACTTGGTATCGAATGCCTTCCTTGATGTGAAATACAAGGTCAACTTCCTTGCCATCCGGTGTCCAAACCAATTCCCTGGAAACATGAACATCCAGGAAACCAAAAGACTTGTAATACTCCTCAAGTTTAGCAGTATCAGCATCAGCCATCGCACTGTTGTAAGTGCCACCGAATAAGCCCATGAATTTCTTGGAAGTTTGAATGTGGGTTGCCAGAACCGCGCCCCTGACAAATTCCTGCCCTTTGAAATCAATGGAGCGAACCTTGACTAACGGACCTTCCGTGATGTTGAAGATGACTTCCTTGTCTGAAGGATCGCCACCTTTGAGCAAATCGCAACTTGCAAATGGCCTGCCTTGCTCGTTGTATCGTCGCACAATCGCCTGGCAAGCAAGTTTGTTGGTTATCGGACTTAGGGGCTTCCCCTTCGATACCAAACTCAACTGGCTTAATTCTTCTTCCTTAAGGTGTTTTGCGCCAAGGTAGGTGACATTTTGGACAACACTGGGAAATTCCTTTATAAGGAAAAAGATATTAACCTTACCATCGGGAAGACTTTCAATTCTTGGGTCGATATGGGCAAATTGTTTTGTTGCCATCAATTTTCGGACATCATCTTGGATAACATTTGCCTGATATTCTTTTCCGGGTTTTGTTGCCAATTGAGAGGTGATAGCCTGGGTTGCCACCACACGATTACCCTGGACAATTACATCCGCGATAAGCACCTTGCCGGGTGAGGCTGGTTGCTGTGCGAAAATATTGGCTACCGATGAACAAATCAACACCGCCAACACAAAAAGCGGGTGAATAAGTCTCAGGTTATTTCTAAATCTTACCAGCATGAACAAACCCTTGATTGGGTATGGAGTTTTTCTCAGGTCGGGGGGTTCAATAAGGTAACTTGAATGAAGTGTCAATATGAATTGAATAAAGTATATCGACCAAATACAGTTGGCTCTTTAGATGTAAGCGAATAATTTCTATTTTTAAAATTATTTACAAAAACAATCACATAAATGGGCTCTATCTCATAAAAATTAAGATAGGGAACTTTTGCAACAATTATTCAACAACCCAATTATTCGAATAGGTTTAAACATGAACAAACATACTTGCCTTATTACCGGTGCGGGTGGTTTGGTTGGCAGTTATCTTGCACAAGCATGTGTAAACAGGGGTTATAAGGTAAAAGCATTGATTCGAAATGGATCTGACAGTTCCTTCCTCGAAAAACTTGGTGTCGAAGTTGTTAGAGGAGACCTTCAAGATGAAAGCCTTCCCAAGGAAGCAACCCTGGGAGTTGATACTGTTTTTCATTGTGCAGCAAAAGTAGGGGATTGGGGCTCTATAGATTCTTACAGGCAAGTAAATGTGGAAGGTCTCCGAAAACTTCTAAATTCACTTGAGCCATCCCAGATTCACAGATTTATTCACTTTAGCAGCCTTGGGGTTTATGAAGCCAGGCATCACTATCAAACCGATGAATCCACGCCTCCACCAGAGCAACATTTTGACGGCTACACCCAATCCAAGGTGGAATCTGAAAAGCTTGCTCTGCAATATCACAGGGAAAAAGGTTATCCAGTGGTGGTATTAAGGCCGGGGTTCATTTATGGTCCCCGGGACCGAACTGTTTTACCAAGGTTAATGCAAAAACTTAAAACCAAGGAAGTCAAATACATAGGTAGCAGTAGCTATGCAATGAACAATATATTCGTGGGCAATTTGGTGCATGCGGCTTTTCTGGCACTCGACAATCCAAAGGCCGTTGGTGAGGTTTTCAATCTCACTGATGGTGAAAAAACAAGCAAGAAACGATTTATCACCTCCATCGCAAAGGGTATGAACTTACCAAGTCCTTTTTTTATTCCTGTGCCACTTTGGCTTGCTAAATTGATAGCAAGTTCCATGGAAAAAAAAGCTTTGAAAAATGGGGCGCAGCAAGCCCCAAAAGTCACCAGGGCAAATATCAAATTCCTGGGCCTGAACCTTGACTTCAGTATTGAAAAAGCAAAGCGAATCCTAGGTTACGCACCAATCAAAACTTTTGACGAGGGAATTGCTGAAACTTTGAATTGGTACAAAAACAATTCTTAAAATTGATTCAAGAATACTCTTTGAGATCATTCTCAATAAAGTTAAATTAATCAAATTAGATTATCAAAGGAGCCCGCATGAATCTTCAAGGAAAGAAAATTATTGTTTTGTTGGAACAGCAATACCAAGAGATGGAAGTTTGGTACCCCTACTACAGATTAAAAGAAGCGGGGGCAACAGTTTCAATGGTTGGACCTGAGGCAAATCACTCCTACCCCAGCAAGTTGGGTTATCCTGCGAAAAGTGAAATCGCGGCAAGGGATGTCAATCCATCGGATTATGATGGCGTGGTAATTCCGGGTGGTTTTGCTCCTGATTTCATCAGAAGATCTGAAGCTATGATAAAATTGGTGAGCGTGATGGCGGAACAAGGCAAGATGATTGCCGCTATTTGCCATGGCCCCTGGGTATTATGCTCCACGCAAGCTTTAAAAGGAAAGAAAGCCACTTGTTTTTTTGCCATCAAGGATGATGTGATCAACGCGGGTGCAAGCTACATTGATGCGGAAGTTATCCGCGATGGAAATTTAGTCACCAGCCGCAAACCGGATGATCTTCCAGCTTTTATGACCACTATCTTCGAAGTATTAGCCCAGGCTAAATCCCCAAAATCCACCACCAGATAACCTCAAGGGTTTTTAATTTTTCTCATAGGAAAGGATCTTTTAATGCCATCACATTTTTATGCCCCGGTCAAAGAAGACAAATTCGCATTTGGTATCTGGTGCCTACAAAACAGGGGACGAGATCCATTCGGCGACCAAACCAGGCCCGAAATCTCAGCACTTGACTGCATCAAGGGACTCGCTGACAGGAATTGTTATGGCTTTGAATTCCATGACAATGATATCATTCCTTTTGGTGCAACTCCCGCCCAGCGAGATTCAATCATTAACGACATAAAAAAATGCATGTCAGACAACAACATCAAAGCCACCATGGCAACGACCAACAACTTTTATCACCCCATATTCAAAGATGGCGCTTTTACGAGCACCGACCCTGCGGTGAGACTCTTCGCCACGCAAAAAGTAATGCGTTGCATAGATATAGCCAACGAACTGGGTTCGGAAATCTTTGTTTTCTGGGGCGGTCGCGAGGGTGTTGAAGTTGATGCAAGCAAAGATCCTATCGAAGCCTTCCAGTGGTTCCGGGAATCATTGAATTTCCTTTGCAACTATGTCCGCAGTCAGGGATACAAAATCAAATTCAGCCTTGAGCCAAAACCAAATGAGCCTCGAGGCGACTTGTATCTTCCTACAGTTGGAAGCGTATTGGGCTTTATCAACACATTGGATCATCCAGAGATGGTTGGTATTAACCCAGAAACAGCTCACATCAAAATGGCAGGTTTGAACCCATACCATGAATTCGCCCAAGCGCTTGATGCTGGCAAATTATTGGATGTCCATTTGAATGGGCAAAAACCCCTGCGTTTCGATCAGGACTTAACCTTTGGCAGTGATGATCTCAAAGAGGCATTCTTCACCACAAAACTACTTGTTGAACATAAATACACCGGAACAATCGGTTTTGATTGCCACCCCTACCGCACTGAATCCGATCCTTGGGATTTTGTAGACCGAAACCTTCGCACCTACAAAATCATGCAGGAAAAAGTCAAACAATTCAATGAAAACAACGAGATCCAAAGCCTTCTCAAGGAAATACACGGGGCATCAAAAAACCTCTTGGGATCCATTTCAAAATTCACTCCGGATGCGGCTACCAAACTCAAAAATATGACCTTTGACCCAACCGGACTTGCATCTAGAAAACTTCCCTACGAGAAACTTGACCAATTATTGACCGAACTTATCCTAGGGGTGCTTTAAAACAGATTCCTTTTAGATGGGGTGTAAGATGGCTCCGAATCATTCTCCCGGGTTTTTGGCAATATCCCAGGAGGCTAAAAAACACATCAAAGAAACCACGGTTTTTGATGTGAAATCCCGACTCGACAAAGGCGAAAAGCTTATTATTGTCGATGTTCGCGAAGAAAGTGAATTCGCCCAAGATCACATACCCGGATCAATTCATATCAGCAAAGGTGTGATAGAAAGAGATATAGAATTAAAAATCCCCCAGAGCTCAACTGAAATCATACTCTATTGCGGTGGCGGTTTTAGATCTGCCCTCTCCGCGGAAAACCTTATTCGAATGGGATACACCAATGTGATTTCTATGGACGGTGGTATTAGGGCATGGCGAGAAAATGGGTTTCCTCTCACAACCCATTAAAAGTAAAATATGAATCCATCAGCATACCTTGCCCTTAGTTTTATTCGCAATCTGGCGGATTTTTCAGCTTTAACCTTCATAATTTCAGCATCTTTCGCCAATCATCCTGGGCTGGATTCCACCCATGTTACACTTCTGCATCTTGCAGTTGGTTTTGCGATTTCCGGACTGGTTAATCCTGTTCGAAAAAACCAAAAAGATTTACTAGTCGCATCTTTTGCATCACTTCTTTCACTCGGGTTCCTATTATACTCCTGCTTGACGGGGCATATTCCCGACCCAATCTTTTTTGGTTTTTCCGTTGGATTAGGCAGAGTTTTCTGGAACAACGCCCTGCTTCCGGCAGCTAAAAATAACAAAATCATTGCAATCTGGACCGATAACGCATGCCTTCTTTTAAACACCTTTATTTTTGCTGGGTGCCTTTTCACAACCACCCTTTTCCCGCTTACACCCGAAGAACCAATATTCCCAATTAATTACCTATGCATGGCCCAAGCTTTAAGCCTGATTTGCACGATTGTTTTTTTCATGATTGGAAAATTCCCCGAGCAATCATATGAACCTGCCAATTACAAAATTTATCAATCAAGCTGGAGAGACGATTTCACACCATTGATATTCAGAAGCTTGGTTCAAGGTGTGTTTCTTAGCCTGTTATATTTAACCCTTACTGGGGCCGATGATTTTGCACTTATTCCACCCATATTTCAAAATTTAAAAAACCTCTCGTTTATTATTTTGGGAGGGATTATAGGAATTATTGGTTTTTACATAGTAAATCACCCGCTTAGAACCATTGGATCGGCTCCATGGGGAATGTTTGTCACGAGTGTTTGTTTGATTGCTGTCTCTTTTCACCCTTCAAACATGCTAATTGTTTTAACAATTGGTGCTTTGGGAGTTACGAACACAATCGCTTGCTGCCACAGGGCTTGTCGACCTGAAAACTTGCAACCCTCTATTTCATCAACTTTATTATTCAACTCAGGACCGTGGATTTTAGCAATTGTTTTTGGTTGTTTTTTTCACCTGATCAAACTTACCCCACTGCATGCAGGCATGATAGTTTTCATAGGCGGGATCATCATGGCATGGGTGACTCTTCGCGCGTTTCTGGAGCAATTACTTTCCATTGCATTAATCATCCCTTACAGGATTAGCACTCACGGTCCCGGAATTGAAAAAATACCAGACCGTGGTCCAGTTATCGTTATCGCGAACCACGCATCGTATCTTGACCCATTCTTGATTGGAAAAGTTGTAAGCCGAAGAATAATACCAATGATGACAAGTGTGTTTTATGACCTGCCTGTAATTCATTGGCTGATGTCCAAGGTGGTGAAAGCAATCAGGGTGGAGGCAGCCACATTCAGGAGGGAAGCGCCGGAATTAAATGACGCCATAGAAGCATTAAAAAGAGGCGAATCCCTTTTAATATTCCCGGAGGCACGACTTCGAAAAAAAGAAGACCAACTTTTATTTCCGTTTGGGCAGGGAATATGGCACATACTAACCCAGCTTCCGGAGACGCCGATTGTTCCAATTTGGCTGGAGGGAGCATGGGGAAGTTATGCTTCTTATTTCAAAGGCCCACCCTTCGCAAATAAAAAGATGGATTTTTTCAAAGAGATAAAAATCGTCGTGGGAAACCCCATCATCATCCCAAAAGAAACACTAACTGAGCACAGGCTTACCAGAAAATATTTGCAGGATGCGGTTTTGGCAAATCGCACAATCATCGGGCTCAAAGATACTTATGCAATTCCTAATGATGAAATCAAAAAAGATTGATTCCTGGAACTTTAAATTGCATTAATTCTTCGATGCTATCTTCACGATTTCCTTGCTGCTTATGGAAAAGAACAATCCATGCTCACCATCCCCGTTATTAATCTTGATCAACACGGGATTCAAACCCTTTTTGAGCTTGATTGGAACAGAGTTCCTTGCTGGCTGAGCCGCAAAATGATTCTTGTCCTTGAAAACCTCAGCATTATTCAACCAAATCTTGACGCAATCATCGGCACCAACCAGGATAGTGGCATCCTGATCGATTGGAGAATCAATAACCTGGTAAAGGTAGGAGATAATCTCCTTGTTATCTGGTGAAAAATGCAACGCGAGATTCAAATACCCATTTGAGGCAGTTCGAATTTTGGACCAGCCAATTGAACCAGACTTGCCGTTGATTTTTTTCTCCAAATCAACCTTTGTCTCCGGTTCGCCTTGTTTTTCAAAATTCGCATCCGCGGGACCATTCTCAAACGGCCCCACGATATGAAACCAATCGGGTGTGAATGATGCTGTTTGAAGAGTTGCAAGATAATCGACCAGATCAACCAGATCCTGTTCAGTCATACTATTGATCAAATCGGAGGGCATCAGGGAGTTTGGTCCTTTAGCCTTGGATTCAACATATTTTCTTTCAATCTTATAATCTTTTCCATTCCCATCTCTCAATACGACAAACTCTGGCGATTCCTCCACAATCAAGCCAGTAAGAACCTGTCCCTTTTTGGTTTCAATTATCCAAGTCAGATACTGATCAGCAATTGCCTTGCTGGGATTTATGATGGATTCATAAAGGTTTTCCTTGGTGGCTTTTTTGCCTATCATGGAAAGGTCAGGGCCAATAGCCCCGCCATTCCCCTGAACCGTGTGACATTTCAAGCATTGCAACTGAGAATTACCGCTAGAATTCATTAGAGATTTACCGCGGACAACATCACCTTTTTTAAGGGCGAGCAAGCTTAAAGCGGGTAATTTTTTCGGATCAAGTTTGCCCGGTGCGGGATAGGCAATCATGGCTTTATTTCTTAAATCTTGGAAAGGACTGTTGCGTAGCAATCTTCCAACATCCTGTTTTAATTCATCAGGCATATTTTCACTGGCTTTAACCAACAGAAAATCCGAGCCGTTTCTGGTCCCAGCCAATGCGTTGGCAACAATTATTTTTTTTGAGACGGGTGCTGACTGGTCATTAAAAACCGATTGAAGAGCGATGATTGCATCCTGAAAACCTGCTCCCTTGCCTTTGTTCTGCCCGAGGGCAGCTAAAGCATTCGCAGAATCCTGGGAGAGATTGTTATTATCCTGAAGAATTTTCCTGAGGGTTTCCACGGATTGTTTCTCCGCCAGCGTTCCCAATGCAACAACAGCCTGTTTTTGAACCCGGACATCTTTGCTCTCCAAAGCCAGCCTGCTGACTTTGTCCGCAAATCCCTTGGGCTTTGCAGCCTCGACAATCCCAAGGCCTATCCGTTGATCATCTGCATTACCGGAAAGCAACTCATTGACGGTTTTAGCAAGTTCGGGGGTGGAAGCCGTCGAGGACCATTTTCCGGGCAGGAATATCTTGAGCCACTCCACCGCTTTCTCACGAACCTCAATATCGGTCTTGGAATTAACAAGTGTTAAGAAGGCCTGCGCATCGGAAGGACTGTTATTCGAAGCGAGGATGTTTAAAATTTTAAGTTTCTGCTCCAGCGGTATATCAGTCTTGGAAAGCATATCACCCAACCCGGAAACCATACCTTTGGGTCGCAATTCAAAAACGAGATCACCAACAGCAGGAGACCACGAGGTGAATTGTTTTTGAAAATCAGCTAGCACAATTTCACGATGACTAGGATCAGCACCAGCAGCAACGCCGATTGCCTTCAAAAGAAAAACATCTTTTCCATCATATTTTTTAGCAAGGTCATAAAACCATTTTCTGGAGTTTTGATCATCGGAATCACGGAGGCTAACCAAAAGTTCACGAGCGACACCCGGGCCACCATTTGCAGCGAGGAAGTCCACACGGGATTTTTCATCAGAATTCAGTCCCACCAATCCGGGATGGGCGTTCACCAGCTTCCGAATTTCAAGCCACTTAAATTCCTCCCGCTGATCAAGTCCACTTGGAAGCTCCTTGGGAAAATCAACAAACCAAAGAATTCTGGCTGCAACCCAAGGCTTTCGAGTTATCTCAGGGTCTGAAAATATAATCTTTGCAACTTGGTTTCTTTTGATGGGATCCATAGCCAGAATATGTTGGACAGCTATGAATCGAGTCGCATTACAACCGGATGAAAGAGCAGCAACAATTCCATCATTCGTGGAATAATCAATGGATGGGACATTGGATTTATGACCCTTGGGTGCTAAGCGATATATCCGCCCCCTTGTTGTGTCTCCCATGCCATGCCCGCCCACACCCGGGTCATACCAATCTGCAATATATACAGATCCATCCGGCGCAACTTTCACATCACTTGGACGAAACCATCCATCCGTGCTGGAAATCATGTTCTCCTGCTCAACGGAGAATCCTGCACCATCAATTTTGGTGTGATAGCATCGGAGGTTTCTGGGGCCAGCATCAGTATGCAGGGGTTGCCCCTGATAACTCGCAGGGAGCAATTGTGCTTCATACATGCACATACCGGTGGGACTGCCAAAAAAAGTACGCAATATCTTGGGAACGACCCCAGGTTCTTCCTCATGCCAGTGAGTCTGACCGGGACCTCGGGGATGGTATCCAAAATTACCACCAGGCATGACATAACAAATACGGGTCTGTTGATTTCCATCGTCGTCATTGTCGCTGATAAAAACAGTTCCGTAACTATCAATCGCAGGCATGTAATTGTTTCTAAAATTGTGGGCTACGAGTTGAAGATTATTACCATCGGTATCACAGCGCCAGACGGTGCCGGCACGGAGGTCGGTGGTGTTGGAAGTCCACTTTTTACCTTTGCCGTTGGCGGACTGCAGGTCCCGCACCCCGGCGTCACCAACAGAAAAATACAATTTACCATCTGGACCAATCGAAATACCATGAACGCCATGGTCATGATCAATCCCCTGAAAACCAGTCAATAATTTTGTGGGAGGCCCATCAGCCTTATCATCACCATCCTTATCCTCAAGGACCATGATGTCTGGTGATTGGCAATAATAAACCTTTCGTCCTGGGCCTTTCATATCCTTCACAACAGCTATGCCAAGTGGAGACATGACATGGGGAGCCTGATAGAAAGTGGTCGCTTTATCAGCTTTGCCATCGCCATCAGTGTCAACAACGATGACAATTCGATCACCTTCGGATCTAAGGGGCGGTTGATTTCGTAATTTCCTTCTGTAATTGACAGCCTCACAAACCCAAGTTCTTCCCTTTTCATCAATATCAAAGGTTGTGGGATTAACAAACAAAGGTTCTGAAGCCCAAAGCTTGATTTCTAATCCATTGGGCACTGTGAAAGTTGATTCCGATTTTTCCAAAGGAACTTGCGCAACCAGGATATCACAAGGCACCAAAAAACCGACCAATAAAACCAATGGTGAAATTTTTCTGACAAACATAGATCACCCCAATCAGGTAGGAAGGAATTCAATCTAATTAGTATGTTTATATTAACCTAAAACAGCATCAATTTAAAAGGGGTTTGTTGGCAGACCGACACTTTTAATTTAAAGAACAAATCCCGTGAAAGCATCATGAATTTTCAGATACAAGCCATTGAACGAGGGCTGTATGCCTCTTTCTATGATCCTGCCTCGATATCGCTATTTCCAAAGCTTTTTTAGTACCAACAACAATGACCAACTTTTTTCCACGGGTAATTCCAGTGTAAAGCAGGTTTCTTTGCAACATCATGTAATGCTGAGTATGAATCGGAAGCACGACAGCAGGATATTCAGACCCTTGGGATTTATGTATTGTGAGGGCATAAGCGAGTGAAATTTCATCCAATTCACCAAAATCATAAACAACCAAGCGACCTTCAAAGTCAACAGTGAGTTCTTTTTCAGACTCATTAATTTCCCTGATAAAACCAACATCACCATTAAAAACTTCCTTTTGATAATTGTTTTGCATCTGTATGACTTTGTCAGAGTTTCGGAATTTTGTGCCAAATCTTTCAATTTCAATCCCGCCAGCCAACGGATTCAAAAGGTCCTGCATTCTGCGATTAAATTCCCCAGCCCCCAGTTCAGTGCGATTCATGGGGGTGAGAACCTGGATATCTTTCATGGGATCAAATTTAAATTTTTTGGGAATCCGATCCTGGACCATTGCGAGAACTTTTTCCGCGACCTGTTGAGGTGACTCCGACTCAACAAAAAAGAAATCTCCTTCAGAATTGGGAGCAGAGTTCGGAAATTCACCGTGCAGTATCGAATGTGCGGCACGAACAATGAAACTTCGTCCGGCCTGCCGGAAAATTTTTGTCAGCCTGACTGTGCTGAACATCCTGGAATCAATCATATCCGAGAGAATTCTACCTGGCCCCACTGATGGCAACTGATCCACATCGCCCACCAATAATAGACATGCATGCCGCGGCACTGCTCGAACCATATGGTGCATCAAAACGGTATCCACCATGGATGTTTCGTCAATCACCACCAGGTCCGCATCGAGGGGTTGGGAATGATCACGCCTGAAACCCCCGATGGAAGCATCAAACTCCAGGGTGCGGTGAATGGTCTTTGCTTCCCTGCCTGTGCTTTCCGCGATTCTTCTTGCGGCACGCCCTGTTGGAGCACATACAACGCAAGTTTTTCCAAATTTTTCAAATAAATCAAGAATCAGCCTGATGATAGTGGTTTTACCAACACCTGGCCCACCCGTTAAAATAAGAATTTTTTTGGTGGATGCCATCGTGACAGCTTGTAATTGTTGCTCATCCAATTCCAAACCACTTTTGGCCAAAATGGCTTTGATTTCATAATCACAATTTTTTGAACTGAGGGGATGCACCCCCATTGCCAATTTTAGAAGATTGGAAGCTAGGCTTTTCTCAGAAGTGTGCAATGTTTTTGCAAACGCCCATTTCGCACCATACACCTTGTCGATAACGACAACGCCCGATTCCACTTCGGACCCAAGAGCTTCCTGAACTATTGACATCGGAATGGATGTCAATTGGATGGCGTGATCAATTAACTCTTCCTCAGGCACACCAACATGCCCCTCACTGGCTAGGCGCTCCAAAGAATAATAAATGGCTGCCCTGGCTCTCTCCAAACCATGGGGATTAATACCAAGTTTTTGGGCAAGTTCGTCTGCGGTTTGAAAACCAACGCCCCGAATATCCTTGGCTAGTCGATATGGATTTTCCCTAATAAGGGTGACAGCCTCCTGCCCATAAGTTTTAAAAATCCTAAAAGCCCTAGCGGTTCCTATGCCATAGGATTGAAGAAATACCATGATGTCCCGTATGGTTTTATTTTCCCGCCAGCTTTGGCGTATTAGTTCTATCCTTTTAGGTCCAAGCCCTCTTATCTGCTTAAGAAAACTTGGTGACTCATCGATGATTTGCAGGGTTTTAACTCCGAATACGGAAACAATTTTCTGGGCGTAACTAGGCCCAATGCCCTTGATAAGCCCTGACCCTAAATATTTTTCGATTCCAGCAAGGGTATGAGGAGGTGAACAACGCAAAGCTACCGCTTTAAATTGGGGACCATGGTCACGGTCTTGAACCCAAGCGCCCTCCCCCTCAAGAAATTCGCCTGCATTTACCGAGGGCAAATTACCAATTACCGTTACGAGTCCGATTTTCCCACGAACATGAACCTTAAGAACGGCAAAACCATTTTCAGGATTATGGAAAGTAACTCTTTCGATCACTCCAGAAACTATTTCATTCATGGGCAAAAAAATCCAATGCCGTTAAACAATTGAAGCTATTTTACCTAGGTTACATTAAGTTGCGTAAAAACCAGTCAAAAAATCAAAAAGATGATTAGATTACAAACTAAATGTTAAAAATAATCTGAAACACCACCAAAGAATCAACCCATCTAACCTAAGCCTCCCAACTAGGTGAATTTCAATGTCCAAAGATAACGAAAAGGAAAAAGAGGAAATATTTACTGATTTTTTTGAAAGTAATGAATTTGATTTGCCGATGAATTATTCAGTGAGAACTCTTTTTAATTTGCGTTGGGGATTCGTACCCCT
>SXGQ01279015.1_pt1 | contig 48167 bp, 49 predicted proteins | sample 3178371 | NCBI WGS metagenome assembly SXGQ01 (sample SAMN11356859, study PRJNA531348) | freshwater metagenome | isolation source: freshwater sample F1-20 | place: China: Fuxian Lake, Yuxi | collected 2017-12-25 | reverse complement strand
GCAGGAGTCAGCCATACCTTTGGCGAACTCATGTCAATGGCTTACCTCGTTGAAGGCGTTGTAGGATCAATTCCAGCAGGCTGATTCACGAAGTAAGTCATGATGTTGAAAGGGGGGCGAGCTAAATAGTTCGCCCCCCTTTTTCATCTATGGTTGAAGGTGTGCGTGAGGAGCGAAATGACATCTGAGATAGCCGTCAAGATGATGGGAATAGTGAAAAAGTTCCCAGGAGTTGTCGCCAACGACCACGTCAATCTAGAAATCGTGGTCGGCGAGGTTCACGCCCTCCTCGGCGAGAATGGCGCAGGTAAGTCGACTTTGTCAAATATTCTCACTGGTCTGTATCGACAAGATGTAGGAACGATTGAGATCGGTGGCAAGAAAGTTGAGTTTGATTCACCACGCGATGCGCTCAACGCTGGAATCGGCATGGTGCACCAACACTTCAGGTTGGTTTCCACATTTACTGTTGCCGAAAACGTTGTCCTTGGTGAGTCCGATTCATCTCTTTTTATGGATCAAAAGGCAGTTGCGGCGCGAGTACAAGAACTCAGCGATCGTTACGGGCTGGCAGTTGACCCAAGCGCACGCATATGGCAACTCAGTGTTGGTGAACAGCAGCGTGTGGAAATCCTCAAAGTCCTGTACCGCGGTGCGCGTATTTTAATTCTTGATGAACCAACTGCTGTTCTGACTCCTATTGAGACGACTGAACTCTTCAAAACTTTGCGAGTGATGGTCTCCGAAGGTCGCGTGGTGGTTTTCATTTCACACAAGCTTGATGAAGTGATGGCTGTCAGTGATCGTGTCACTGTCTTACGTGGTGGGCGAACAGTTGGCACTGTCAATACCCGTGAAACATCGACGACCGATCTCGCCAGCCTGATGGTGGGTCGTTCGGTCAATTTCAATCGAGTCGTCCGTCAGCACCCAGCGGACAGGGAAAGAATTGTTCTTGACGTGCGCGATCTTTATGCCGATGACGACCGTGGTCGTGTTGCGCTTGAATCTGTTTCGCTGGGTGTTTCACTTGGCGAGATCGTGGGGATCGCTGGGGTCGCTGGCAATGGTCAGCGCGAACTTGCTGAGGTGATTTCTGGAATGCGCCCAATGACGTCAGGGTCAATCACTGTTGATGGAGAAAGTGTTCCATCAGGTCGAGCCCGATCAGCAATTGCCAAAGGCATTGCTCACGTTCCCGAGGATCGCCTGCACACAGGACTGGCGGCCGGGCATTCTGTTGAAGATAATTTCGCCTTGAAGAATTATCGCTCAATGTCACGATTTCGTATTTTACAACGTCAAAAAATTCGTGATCAGTCCACACATCTCATTGAACGCTATGACATCAAGACCCCAGGCTCCGAGACCCCCGTTCGCCTTTTGTCAGGTGGCAATGTACAAAAGGTTTTACTTGCTCGTGAATTTTCCACATCACCAAAAGTGTTGATCGCCGCCTCACCAACTCGTGGATTAGATGTGGGTGCTATCGAGATAGTACGTGAGCGTCTTGTTCAAGCCGCCGATAGTGGTGTTGGGGTATTGCTGATTAGTGAAGATCTTGATGAAATTCTTTCTCTCGCTGATCGGATTTTGGTCATGTACGAGGGACGTATTGTTGCTGAAGTGGAAGCTGCGCAAGCAGATCGCGCCCGTATTGGATTAATGATGGGCGGAATCACCGCATGAGAAGTCCAGTTCGTCTTGAACGCCGATTAGAGCAGCCGAAATGGCTGAATTGGGTCGTTCCCCTTGCTTCGCTTGTGGCGGCACTGATCTTGGGAGCAATCGTCTTATGGATCACTGGCAAGAATCCCTTTGATGTGTACCAACGAATCTTTGAGCGGGGTTTTGCAGGGAAACGAGCTTTCTCCGGGACCTTGGAAATGGCCACGCCACTTGCCTTCACCGGATTATGTGCCGCCGTTGCCTTCCGTATGGGTCTAATCAACATTGGTGGTGAAGGCCAGTTCTATATGGGAGCAGTGGGAGCATCGTATGTGGGCATCTCACTTGGTGGTTCGCCTACTGGTATCACGATCGCTCTGATGTGTCTTGGCGGCATGGTCTTCGGCTCTGTGTATGCAGCCATTGTTGGCGTTTTGCGAGCCCGCTTCAACACTAATGAAATCATTACGTCTCTGATGATGAATTATCTGGCGGCTATTTTTTTGAATTATTTGATCTTTAACTCCAAATCTTTTTGGCGAGATCCTGATTCACCACAGTTCCCCAAAGGAAAAACTCTGAACGCTCGCGCAGACTGGAACACATACTCCATATTCGGTATTAACTTGCCCATCGCTTTTCTGATTGCATTTCTCGCGGGATCGGCAGTATGGGTGTTGTACAAGCGCACACGTTTTGGATTCGAAGTTGGGATACTCGCCGATTCACCTAAAGCGGCACGTTATGCCGGCATTCGCACAACGTCCACAATCGTGATTGTCATGGCATTATCGGGTGCTCTGGCTGGTCTCGGCGGGGCCGCTGATGTGGGTAACTTTCGTGGCCTACTTGACGCTAAAGGTATCCAGATGGCGGGCTATGGATATACCGGTATCGTTGTGGCCGCTCTGGCACGGCGCAATCCATTAGTGACGGTGGTGGTGGCGATTTTTATCGGCGGTCTGACTAAGGCTGGCTATGCACTGCAAGGGCCGGACTTCCCCAGTGGACTTGTGGGCACTTTGCAAGGATTGATTTTGTTCATGGCAGTTGCGGGAGAAATTTTGATCAAGTATCGCATTCGAATGACACCTCGTCGTAGAGAGATTGTGGCCTGATGAACTCAAACATCTTTATCATCGTCATCGCTTCAGCGATTTTCTATGGCACTCCACTTTTTTTCGCTGCACTTGGGGGAATTTTCACGGAACGTAGCGGTGTTCTTAATCTTGGTGTCGAAGGCACTATGTTGATCGGTGGCGTGACTGGGGCGTGGACTTGTCTACATGTGGGTGGCAGTGCCTGGTTCACGATCACGGTTTCTATTCTGATGGGTGCACTCGCGGGCGGGCTCGTGTCAACTCTGCTGGCCTTTCTATGCATCACTTTGAAAACCAATCAAACAGTCGCTGGACTGTCAATTACTATTTTCGCAGGAACGGTTGGACTCAGCAGTTACTTTGCCAATATTTGGAAGGTTTCCAAACAGCCGGTGCCGAGGCCAATTCGCAAACTTGATGTGCTCGGGCTCTCTGATACGCCGATTATTGGTCCGATTTTATTTCATCAAACGACGCTGACATATTTGTCTTGGGTTCTTGCGATTTTGGCAACCATTTATCTTTTCCATACGCGCATCGGATTGCAACTACGCGCCGTCGGGGAGTCTCCACAGACTGCCGATGCGATGGGTATCAATGTTGTCAAGTACCGCTACGTACACACCATTTTCGGTGGCATGTTGGCTGGTGTCGGCGGTGTTTTTTATAGTATGGCAATTGTTCCACTGTGGGTTGACGGGATGACTAAGGGTGCTGGTTGGATTGCAATTGCGCTAGTGATTTTCGGTTTTTGGCGGCCGAGTTTGGCTCTTCTTGGGGCCTATCTATTTGGCGTGCTGCAGTCACTTGGAAGTACTTTGAAGGCCCGCAATGTACAGATCAGTGGAGACCTTCTTGACGCTTTACCGTTCTTCATGACGATCGTGGTTCTGGTCTTGGTGTCAAGTCGCTTCGCTCATCGCAAACTGGGAGCGCCTGCCGCCCTCGGTGTGCCTTATGAGCGAGAAGAACGATGACATCGATTTCAAATCTTTCAGCAGGACTCAAACAGGTTTGGCATCCCATTGGACGGGCTGATTCTTTTGGAGAAACCCCGACGCGTATTGAGTTAGTTGGTGAGGCTTATGTCGTCGTTCGCCTTGATGGAGAAATAAAAGTCTTCGCCGATGTTTGCCCTCATCGCTATGCACGACTTTCTGATGGGCAAGTCGTGGGATCAAATATTCAATGTCCCTATCACGGTTGGCAATATGACGCCAACGGTCGCTGCGCACATGTTCCAGCGTTAGGAATGCAAGCGACTCTTCCACCCGCTCAACTCACGATTCCTTTTGTGCAAGAAAAATACGATCTGGTGTGGGTGTCCCCACTTGAGCCGATCATTGACATCTTGAAGATTCCTGAGTGGGAGGATGAGTCCCTGACACGAGTCTGGATGCCACCCATTGATATCAATGCTGGTGCGGCTCAAGCCATTGACAATTTTCTTGATTTTGCCCACTTTCCGTTTGTCCATTCAGGAACTTTTGGTTCAGAAAAAGATCTTTTAGTCAATGATTATTCAACGGAGCGCACGCAGGATGGTTGGGGATTTGTCCTGGAATATCCCCATGTCATTGAAAACCACGAAGATCCGTTGGTTAAATCTGGCGCACATCCGCTGATCCAAGATCGCCTGATGCGATATGACTTTCGGGCCCCTTTTACAGCCAACTTGCGTCTTGAACTGCCGCTGACGGGAATGGTCAATGCCATCGTGATGTGGTGTCAGCCGATGACTCTCGATACCACGAGGGTGCATATCGTGATGATTCGCGATGATTGTCATACGCCAGCAGATATCCAGGTTGCGATCAATTATGAAATGAAGATCTTCACTGAGGACCTGCAAGTGATTGAGTTTTTGGCCGACAAGACGCTGCCTCTTGATCGTGGGCAATCTCATGTACGGTCCGATCGTCATACAGTTGAATTTCGGCGAATTTTGCTGAAGTTACTCACTTCTTCCTCTGCCTCTTGAGGGAGACAATGCCAATTCGTACGACTATTGTCTTGCTTGAGTGGAAGAAGGAAAAATGTCGCAAAGTATGGCTAGCCAAGCCAATCATGTTGATGTGCTCATAGTTGGTGCTGGTATTTCTGGCATCGGGACTGCGTATCACCTTCAAAAGCAGTGCCCCGATCACACTTATGCCATTGTCGAAGGCCGTGCTGATCTCGGTGGAACGTGGGATCTCTTTCGTTACCCAGGCGTTCGCTCCGATAGTGACATGCACACTTTGGGATTCAGTTTCAAGCCATGGAAGGAAGCGAAATCAATCGCCGATGGACCTTCAATCTTAAAGTACGTGCGTGAGACAGCACAAGAAAATGGTATTGATAAAAATATTCGTTTTCATCATCAAGTCAAGACTGCATCTTGGTCAAGTGAGACCGCAACGTGGACCGTCACGGTTGTCCGCCAAGACACCAATGAAACACTCGTTTATACATGCAACTTTTTATCAATGTGCGCCGGTTACTACAGCTACAAAGAGGGCTACACGCCAGTGTTCGCAGGTCGTGATTCATTCAAGGGTCAAATTGTTCATCCGCAGAAGTGGCCGAAAGATCTTGACTATGCGGGTAAGCGTGTCGTGATCGTTGGTTCAGGGGCAACTGCTGTGACCCTCGTTCCAGCTATGGCAAGAACTGCCGCACACGTGACGATGCTTCAGCGTTCACCGACTTACATTGTCGCTCGCCCAGACCATGACGCGATTGCGGACAAACTGCGCAAAGTTTTGCCCGAAAAGACAGCGTATGCAATCACCCGCGCCAAGAACATTGCGCTCACAAAGTTCTTTTATAATCGCACTCGTACCCAGCCAGAAAAGATTAAGACTCAAATTCTTGGTGGTGTGCGTCAGGCCCTTGGTCCTGACTACGACGTTGAGAAGCATTTTACGCCGACCTACAACCCATGGGATCAAAGAATGTGTCTGATTCCGAATGGCGATCTGTTCGTGTCCATCAATAAAGGTCGCGCTTCGGTGGTGACCGACGAGATCGTGTGCTTCACAGAATCAGGGATCCAATTGAAGTCGGGCGAAATGCTGGAAGCTGACATCATTATCACCGCTACTGGTCTCAACCTAGTGTCACTGGGAGAAATTGATGTGGTAGTAGATGGTCAGACGGTTGACTTTTCACAAACATGGACATATAAGGGACTTGCGTACTCTGATGTTCCAAACTTGGTATCAACTTTTGGCTACATCAACGCTTCGTGGACTTTACGTGCCGACGTGGTGGCTCATTACACCTGTCGTTTGTTAAACAAAATGAAGTCGACAGGCGCTCAGCAAGCCACCCCCCGACTACGAGCGCAAGATCAAAACATGACGCCCAGGCCATGGATTGACGACTTCTCTGCTGGTTATATGCAACGCATGATGCACCTGATGCCCAAGCAGGGTGACCATGCTCCGTGGATTAATCCACAATTGATTGCTGTCGATAAGCAGATGATTGTCAAGTCGCCCTTCGATGACGGCGCGATGCAGTTCAGCAAAGTGAAGGCTTCGGCTTAAGCCGCAGCCTCAGGCTCCCAGCCTGGTTCAGCGAATACATAACGCAAGCGCTCGTTGAGATTGTCTGCCTTCTTTACATCACTAACGATGGATGCCATTTCTTGGTACGCCATCTTGATCGGATTCGCAGTGCGAATGTTTTTGGTCAATCCATACTGCACCTGACGGATTTCGGGTTCAAAAGTCTTAAAGAGGCGGTCCCAAACAATTAAAATTCCACCGTAGTTCTTATCGATGTACTGCTTGTTTGCACCGTGATGGACGCGGTGATGTGAAGGAGTATTGAAAATCTTTTCAGCCCACTCAGGCAAACGATCAATGGCCTCAGTATGAATCCAGTATTGGTAGAGCAAGTTCAGTTGTCGGGCCTTCATGAAAGTTGAATAGTTATATCCAACTAAGGCCATCGGGACATACATCCATATTGTTAAGAACCCTGACCAGGTTTGTCGCAAAGCCGTTGACAAGTTGTATCTTCGTCCCGAATGATGGGCCACATGATCAGCCCAAAATAGACGTACCTCGTGCGTCTTGCGATGATTCCAGTAATACAAGAAATCCCAAGCGATGATTGCGGTCAGTATCGAACCTCGCCGAGATCCCAGTCGAGACACACGACGCCGAAAGAAAAAGTTGTATCCGCGTTCGTATGTACCTTGCATCACGAAGCCCATCAAGATTGAGCCCACGAGAAGACCCAAACTTCCAGCGGTATCTTTCTTTTCATAGCCGAGTGGAACCAATTGATCAGGGGTGGGATCGCCGCCATCTATGGGTGCAATTGCATCGACGTCGACAAGTTTGCGTAACCGACGCTTCTGGAGAACACGATGTTCCCAGACCATCGTGGCTGCGAAAATTGGCAAGGTGATCTTGTCAATGAAGTCAATCTTGCGTATTCCAGCCATGGCATGAGGTTAGGGCAGACTGATCTTTTTCGCTAGACGCACCGTTGAGAGTTTTTCGGGAGCGGCAAGTCCCTGCATGGCGATCTCGTAATCCGGCAAGGCATACACATCGCCATCATCATTGATCATGATAAAGCGATCAAATTTGGCCAGGAATGTGCGATCGTGGCTCACCGCCACAACGGTTCCCTCAAAACTGTCAAGCGCTCGTTCAAGTGCCTCTGAAGATTCGATATCTAAGTTGTCAGTTGGCTCATCAAGCAACAACACATTGTGCCCCTCAATCTCAAGACACAAAATCTCCAGTCGTGCCTTTTGACCACCAGACAAAGTCTGAAACTCTTGGCGTGAATGATTGACCAATCCATAACGCGCTAAGGCCTTCATTGATTTCTCATCTTCAATCAAGCGATCGCGCACAATGTCAAAACATTGGCGACCGGTGAAGTCGGCGCGATTATTGATCTGTGTGAACATTCCCACCGATGTACGCGGCCCAAAGGTTACCGATCCGACATCGGGGAGGACACCGTTCAGCACTGCAAGGAGGTGACTTTTTCCAGTTCCGTTCGGGCCGATGAGACCCACTCGCTCTCCGTGATGTATCTCATCAGAGAAGGGAAAGAACAAGTCACCAACAGAGACATTGTCAAGTTTCGCAACGCGACGCGCGGCATCTGCTCCGCGCAGTCGTACATGTATGTGTTGATCGGCTACAGGTGGTGGCGGCGGACCAGCAGCCACGAACTTTTCCCAACGAGTCTCGGCTCCATTTGCCTTAGTGGCATTTTTAAAGTTTTGCGCAGCCCGTTGCTTCATGATCTTCATGTGATGGAACAATCGACGCTCTTCGTCGTTCCAGCGCTTGAGATCGTCACCGAGGAGTTCTTGACGCTTGGCGCGGGCCTCCGGAAAAGTGAGGTAAGACCCACCGTGTACCCACGCTCCAGAACCCTCAATGACAACAATTTTTGTCGCCACTCGTTCTAGGAGAGTGCGGTCGTGGCTGACCATCAGGATTGTTGATCGACAAGACTTGATGTGTTCTTCCAACCAACCGCGACTGGGGATATCGAGATAGTTGTCTGGCTCGTCCAGCAACAAAACATCTGCTCCTGAAGTCAACAACAAATCAAGGACGAGCCTTTTGCGCTCACCACCAGATAGTTCGCTCACTAGCCGGCGAGAAAAATCGTCCACTGTAGTCTTGACGCTTCGTTGAGCAGCAGCCTGCCATTTGGTTTCCAGATCGTATCCACCCATGTCGCCCCAGTCGCCAAGGGCCGTGGCGTAACCCATGCCGTCGTCACTGCCATCAGCAAGGGCCTTTTCGGCTGCAACCAAGGCCCGACCCGCTGTTCGCAAATGTCTGGGCGCAACCTCAATCAGCATTTCTCGCAAAGTGTCAGTTGGTCGCGACATGCCGACGTCTTGAGTCATTGACAGAACGCTTCCATTGACGGTGAAGTCGCCGCCATCACATTCGTATTCGCCGCTCAGGATCTTGAGAATGGTGCTCTTGCCGACGCCATTGGCTCCGACCAAAGCAGCATGCTCGCCTGGCGCAATGCCGAAACTGACATCAAAGAAAAGCTGGTCAGCGCCTGGAGGTGCGTATTCAAGTTCGGAGATGACGATGCTGCTCACGCCGCCTATTCTCGCTGCTGAATGGCGTGGCTACACCTTGAGGAGCAATTTGCCGTGATGGCCGCCTGTCATCAACATATTTAACATTGCGGGAAAGTTCTCCACACCGTGTTCAATCTGCTCGCGCATCACCAAATCTCCGTTTCGTAGCCAATCTGCCAGTTGTGATTCGGCACGAGGGTAATGGGCAGCAAAATGGAAGACAGCGAAACCTTCAATACTGGAATGACGTTCGGCCAATTTGAGGTAATTCTTTGGGCCACGGACCTCGGTCATTTTTTCGTACTGAGAAATCGCACCGCAAATCACAATACGCGAACCCAAAACAATGCGCATCAACACATCGTCAAGAATTTCTCCGCCGACATTGTCAAAAAATACGTTGATGCCATCGGGCGCAAGTTCATCAAGTCGAGCGCCAACATTTTCACTTTTGTAATCAATGGCTGCGTCAAATTTGAGTTCGTCAACTAAGAATTTTGTTTTGTGGGCACCGCCAGCGATACCGATAACTTTGTTTGCTCCACTGAGGCGAGCGATTTGCCCAGCCATTGAGCCGACAGCACCAGCCGCGCCCGAGACCACAACTGTGTCGCCTGGTTTCACTCGTCCCACATCAACGATGCCAAAATATGCAGTCATTCCGGTTGTGAGACCAAGAGCACCGAGGAATGCAGAAGGTGGCGCAATGCTGGTATCAAGTTTACGCATCGTGAAAGAAGGCATCACGGCGTAACTCTGTGAGCACATCGGACCAAAGACATAGTCACCTTCAGCGAAGCCTTCCGCCGTGCTCTGCACAACTTGACCGATGCCCAAAGCAGGAATGACGCCGCCGATTTCTGCCCCTTGATGGAATCCACCCTCATCAAGAGTCGTACGAATGAACGCGTCGATGCCCAAAAGATCAACCTTTATGAGCAATTGACCATCTTCTAGTGGTGCAGTTTCTTCTTCAAGATAAGTGAAATTGGAATCGTCAGGGCGACCTGTTGGGCGGCTTTTGAGGATGATTTTTTTATTGATGTACGTCATCACATACCACCATCAACTGACAGGATTTGACCAGTGACCCAACTAGAAGCCGGTGAGACAAAGTACAGCACGGCTGCACCTAAATCTTCTGGTGTGCCGAGTCGTCGCATCGGTAGGCGAATTCTTTTCTCTAACATCGGAAGATCTTTGTCTTCAAGTCGCATGGCTTTCATCATGATCTCTGTGGGAACCGCGCCAGGCATAATGCAGTTGACGCGAATTCGTGGTCCGAGTTCTTTGGCGTAGGTCACAGTCAGCGAGTTCACGCCTGCTTTAGCTGCTGCGTAATGTCCACTGCCCATCACCGTGCTGACTGCGGCGCGTGAGGAAATGTTGACAATACGTCCACCGTCGCGCATGAGTCGCGCCGCAGTATTGGTGCACACCCAAATCGCAGTGAGATTAAGACGCATCGTGGCATCCCATTCCTTGGCATCAAGTTCTGTCAGCGGTGTCTGGATAGGGGACCCACCGGCGTTATTAATCCAGATATCAAGATGTCCGAATTCGGAGATGGCTTTTTGTGCAAGGGCTTCGACAGCGTCATTGTCGGTGACATCAGTGGCAAGAGCGATTGCGCGCCCACCACGTGAACGTATGCCGGCGGCGACAGCCTCAACTTCGTCTCCGCGACGAGCGGCACAAACGACAGCGGCCCCCGCCTCAGCCAAGGTGTTGGCGATGCCTTCACCGATTCCCCGTCCTGCCCCAGTGACGACAGCAACATCGTGAGACAAATCAAATAGATCACTCATGGTGAACCTCCGTTGGGTCAAAGGAGTCAACCCCGTGCAAAAAGTTACCAGCAGTAAGTAATGGGGGAAAGGGAAAAATAAAGATTTTTTGATAGTTCTTGATCCATAGAGCAGACTGCTTGCATGACCGAGTCCATTTCTCGCCGACCTGGGCGACCGCTTGGGGGTCAGCTTGTTGTTGACCGTGAACACGTTTTAGATGCTGCCGAGCGAGTCATTCGGCGCGAAGGCGCGAACGCCTCCCTGGAAGCCGTGGCCGTTGAGGCGGGAGTGACGAAACCCATTGTTTATGACCGAGTTGGGGGGCGCGCGGATCTCGCTGATGCTTTGGCAGAACGGCTGGCCGATCGCATCGTCTTAGCCACTCGCACGGCCATAGCGGGGGAAACCCTGAGTCAGACGGGTTTAACTCGTTTTATTGAGGCCAATCTGCTGACCGTAGCGGATCACCGCGAATTGTTTTTATATGTCACGGGAGGCTCCACAGAACAGACCGCCCTCGGTCGCCTGTCACTGGCTGGAATGTCGACTCAGCCCTTGGCAAAAACCTTGGCCGTGTGGCGCTCGGGTATTCAGCAAGATCCGGGCGTGGCAGAAGCCTGGGCTTTTGGCATTGTTGGCATGTTGCAAATGGTCTCTCAGTGGTGGATTACCCAGGAAGGCCTGTCGGCCGCCGAGGTGGCAGGACAGATCAGCGAGCTGTTATGGAACGGTCTTCCGGGCCGTTCCTGAGGTTGGGAATCGGTCGAATGGGGTAAATAATTTACGCGGGGTAGATAAAACTTTTCCGAAGTGTTACTGTCGTCACATATCGCTCAACGGGTGAAGATTTTAAAGGAATTACATGTCCAATCACGATAGTTACGAAGACCTCACCGAATGTGCGCTCACATCGGAACTTGAACACAAACTTGTGCATTCATTGAGTGAGTGCATCTTCATGTGGGTCAATAGCAAAGGTGAACCCTTTGGTGTTGTGATGTCGTATTTGCCGAAGGACGGAAAGTTGTGGCTGACTGCCGCCGAAACACGTAAGCGCATTCCGGCGTTGCGCCGCAATCCGCGGTCATCGATTTGTATTAACAGCACTGGTTCAAAGTTGGGTGGCGGCAAGACGGTGACCTACAAGGGTGACTGCATTATTCGCGATGATCGTGAAACCAAAGATTGGTTTTACCCCGAGTTCGCCAATCGTCTACGCCCCGACAGCCAAGCGGCTGCCGATGAGTTTCGTAAGTTTCTTGATTCACCGCATCGTGTGATCATGGAATTCACCCCTGATTACGCACTGAGTTTTGATGCCACATTGATGTGGGCCCGTTCACCAGAGGCAGTGAAGTAACACGTACCCCTCACCTATAGGAGCAATAAAGATGTCAATGACCGAAGAAATGCCAGCCCACTTACAAGGTAATGGGCGACCAACACAAGAAGAACTCACACTGACTGATCTCAAGGTGGCGGGACATATTCCTGCTGAACTTGACGGTCGGTATCTGCGCAACGGCGCCAATCCCCTGACCGGTATGAGCGATCATCCGTTCTTTGGTGACGGCATGATTCATGGCATCCGCCTGCAGGGTGGTCAAGCCAAGTGGTATCGCAATCGTTATGTGCAGACACCATTCATCAAAGATCCTTCGATGAATATTCTTGATCCATCGGTCACCATGGACATGACATGTTCGAAGGCCAACACACATGTTGTCGGTCACGCCGGTCAGATTTTGGCTCTTGAAGAAGGTCACTTTCCATATGTCCTTGATGGAAATCTGAATACCATTGGGTCAACCGATTACAACGGAGTTCTCAAGGGTGCATTTACAGCTCACCCAAAAATCTGCCCAAAGACTGGCGAAATGTTGGCTTTTGGTTATGCACCACTGCCGCCGTATCTCACATATGTGCGCGTTTCAGCCGACGGCAAGATGGTGCAGCGTGAAGAAATCACGGTGACTGGTTCAACGATGATGCATGATTTCAATATCACCGAGAATTATGTGGTGTTCATGGACTTGCCCGCCGTGTTTGATCTCAACTTGGCCATTGAAGGCAAGATGCCCATCACCTGGAGTGACACCTATCCAGCCCGACTCGGTGTCATGCCCCGCAACGGCAATGACTCTCAGGTGGTCTGGTACGACATCAATCCGTGCTATGTCTTTCACCCGATGAATAGTTACGAAGAAGGTGACAAAATCATTTTGGATGTTGCGCGCTTCGAACACATCTGGAAGAAAGATGCGATGGACTTTCCTCCTCCCAATTTGTGGCGTTGGACGATTAACACCACGACAGGCAAAGTCACTGAAGAGCAGATCGACGATCGCGGTGCCGAGTTCCCACGAGTCAACGATGCTGTGATCGGTTCAAAGCACCGCTATGGCTACGAGATGTCAATGGGCAACGCCGGCTTTGGTCAAGTTGATGAGGGTGCAATTTTGAAGTACGACCGTGAGGCCGGAACGTGCGCAGAAATCAAACTCGGCAAAGGTCGTACCTGCGGCGAAGTCGTGTTCGCTCCAGCCGAAGGCGCCAAGACTGAAGACGATGGTTACTTGATGACATACATCTATGACCAACATAAAGACGCAAGTGAGTTCGTCATCGTGGATGCCAAGTCCATGAGCAGCGATTTCATTGCAACTGTTCAATTGCCACGAATCCCCTTTGGGTTCCACGGCAGTTGGGTACCGGCCACAGTGGCCAACTAATTAAGCGCCGCATTCCGCGGCATACAACTGAGGGGGAAATATGAAATCATCCATAAAGATGGGATCTCCGAGATCAGGGCGGCACTTACGTGCACTCGCTGTGATCGCCGTGGGAAGCCTGTTTTTCGTTGCCTGTGGAAGTGATGATGGCGGCTCGACTGAGACTGCTGCACCGTCAACTGAAGCACCGGCAGTCACCGAGGCACCAGGAGACACTGAAGCACCTTCAAACGAAGACGGTCCACCGACGGGTCCCGAAATGCTTGTCGGCATGGTCAATACCGAAGGTAATCCCAACGGTCTCGACTTTCCAGACCTTCGTCGTTTTGCGGAGGCCGCCTTCGAGTACATGAATGCCCATGGCGGCTTTGGTGGTCGCCCAGTCAAACTTGAGACCTGTGTTGCTGGTGGAACTCCAGAGACTTCGCAGAAATGCGCTCAAGAGTTAGTCGGCAAGGGTGTTGAATTGGTCCTTCTTGGACTCGATCTTTTCCCTGATTACGCGACCTACGGTGCTGCAAATGTTCCTGTCATCGGTGTTCTACCGATCTTGCCACCCGACAACACAGCAAAAGCTTTGTTCTTGACCGGTGGAAACGCGACGACGACTGCCGTCATGGCGGTTATTGCTCAAGAGCGTTACGGGGCCAAGTCCGTCGGCATTATTCATGCTGACAACGCAGGAGCTAACTCGACTGCCGCAGGCGTTGAAGCTGCTCTCGATAAAGCAGGAATTACTTGGAAGGCCGTCAAGGGTGGAGACAATGAAACCGACGCGGGCTACCTCGGATTGATGCAGGCAGCCAATGCGGACGACCCAGATCTGTTGATCTCGCTTTACGCCGACGCTGGTTGTATCGGAACCATCCGTGGCTATGCCACCGCTGGAATCACCAAGCCGGTGTTGACGACCAATATCTGTGCGGACAGCGATGTCATCAGCCAAGTCGGCGATGATGCAACTGGTTGGGTATTCGTTGGTGGAACGATTGAACGTGACACCCCCCAGAAGGCTCTCCTGCAGGAGATCTTGGCTCCGTATATCCCGAACGAGGAAACTGGCGAAATGGGTGTCGATCCCGCTGACGTCAAGACCACCGCGCTCGGACTGGGTGGGCTGGGAACCATCTTGACATTGACGCTCCGCGATATTGCCGCCCAAATGGTGGAAGGCGGTACCGAAATGTCGGGCCAGAATCTGTACGACTTCTTGGAGACAACAGATGGGCTCTATTTGTTCGGAGGAATTACTCCTCTCAAATGTGGTGCGGCAGCCCCCACGTATTCGTCTTTCTGTTCTTTCGTCTTTGAGGCGACTGAATATAAAGACGGTGCTGTTGTTTCCGTTGAAAATGGAAAACTGTGGGACAGCATCCCGCTGCTTCCCTGATCAGTTAAGTGTTGTCGAGCAACAAGGAAAATTGAGAAACCATCAATGAATGATTATCTTTTTTACTTGTTGCTCGGCAGCGCCGCTGGGGCCATCATCGCTGGTTTTGCAATGGGTCTCATCATTAGTTATCAGGGCTCTGGCATCGTTAATTTTGCCTATGGCGCGATTGCGATGTGGAGTGCATTCGTCTATGCAGAACTCCGGAATGGGGCTTATTTGTTCCCCATTCCGGGTCTGCCAGATCGATATCACTTTGGTTCTGATGTCGGCTTCGTATGGGCTTTTGTTTTGGCAATTCTGACTGCGGGGCTGACAGGTCTGTTGATTTATGTGTTGATATTTCGTCCGTTGCGAAATGCGCCGGCCTTAGCCCGCGTTGTAGCCAGTGTGGGCTTGATCATCGTCATGATTGGTCTGAAGGATCGACGTTTTCCTGATCAACTTGCAATGCGAGTTGATCCAATTTTGCCCCGCGAAGTGGTGACGATCACCGAAACACTTCGCGTGCCGCGAGACGGACTTTGGCTGTTGGGTATTGTGCTACTGATCACCGTCGTTGTTTGGGCAGCCAGTAAGTACCTTCGATTCGGTCTCGCCACGCGAGCGGCCGCCGAGAATGAAAAAGGAGCTGTTCTTCTCGGTCATTCACCCGACTTCTTGGCGGCTTCAGGCTGGGTGATTTCATCAGTCGTTGGTGCAGTGATTGCCATCTTGGCGTCACCACTCGTGCAACTGAACGGTTCCATTTTCACATTTGGCTTTTTGATTCCCGCTTTGGGTGCAGCGCTGATCGGCAAGTTCCGAAACTTCTGGCCGACGGCGCTGACCGGAGTGGCAATCGGTATGGTGCAGAGCACCTTCACAAAAATGCAGCTCGATTTCAGTTGGTGGCCTGAATACGGCATGCGTGAGGGCTTGCCGTTCATGGTGATCATCATCACCATGATCGTGTCGGGTGAGCGTCTGCCTGAGCGTGGCTCAGTGGGTGGCTGGAAACTGCCATATGTTCCGCCGGCCAATGTCACGTGGTTTTCAGCGGGAGTGCCCATTCTGATTGCGTCAGCGGGCATTCTTTTCCTTGGACCGTTGTGGCGCGCTGCCATTATGAGTTCGTTGATCGCAGCGGTCTTGGCATTATCTTTCGTCGTTTTGATTGGTTTTGGTGGTCAGACTTCTCTTGCTCAAATGGCTTTCGCGGGTGTTGGCGGATTCGCGTTGTCAAAATTGGCGACCAATTACGGAATCCCTTGTCCGATCGCGCCGATTCTTGCGTCTCTGGGTGCCATGGTGTTCGGGGTGTTAGTTGGTCTACCGGCCCTGAGAGTACGTGGTACCAATTTGGCGATTGTTACCCTTGCCGGCGGTGTCACTATTGCCGAATTTGTTTTTAAGCATCCGTGGGTGATTGGTGGAATGGATACAGGAGGACCAAAAATTCCTAATCCTTCTTTGGGCGACTGGAATCTTGGATTGGTGTTCGGCAATAAGACATCGAGACCCGTGTTTGCCTTTTTCCTTTTGGCAGTTTTGACGATTTTGTGTCTGATGGTCGCCAACATTCGCCGCAGTGGCTCGGGAAGGGTGATGTTGGCAGTGCGTAGCAATGAACGGGCGGCAGCAGCAGTTGGCATCAACAACACCCGTGTGAAGATGATGATGTTCGGGTTGTCTGCTTTTATCGCCGGCATGGGTGGTTCATTGATCGCGTATCGATTTGGTGCCGTTTCTGATCTGTCGTACGGAACCATTGCATCGCTGACTGCACTATCGTTTGCATATCTCGGTGGCATTACAAGCGTGAGTGGTGCTGTTGCTGCTGGCATCACGGCGGCGTCAGGGATTGCCTTCTACTCCATGAATTTGATGTTTGGGTCGTTTGGGCGCTGGGAGGCACTCATTGGTGGAGTGTTGCTAATTTTCACTGCGATCACCAACCCCGAGGGAATCGCCGGTGGCATTCGAATGCAAGTTGCGGAAAAGCGGCGTCAGAAAGAATTAGCCAAACAAGCTGCCCTTGATCCCGTCAGTGCTTAAACAACTGCCGTGACTTAGATCTCAGCGACTGTGGCACTTCCTTTGGTCACGCTAAATGTCTTCCAATTACTCACGCTCGAATTTTCAACTTTTGCGTCATCAACAATGCGGTATTGAGCGGTCCAAGTTTCTGGTGTGATGGTGTGCAGAATGTAACCCCTATGAGAGGCTTCAGCATCAATGATGTTTGTTAAGGCGACAAACAGAGATTCAGTTGATGCATCAACGTTTCCACTTGATGAAATTGAGGTCGTGACGAATTCAATACCTCGTGGAGTTTCTGGATCGGATGTAGTCGTCAGCTGACCGACTCCAGCAAGATGTATATCTCCGGTAAGAACTATGAGATTTTTCGCCTGTGCTGAATCAACCACATCAAGTAGCCGATCTCGCGAGGGCGCATAACCGTCCCATTGGTCGTAGTTCAGAATGGCCGCACCGAGTCGTATATCGGTCATGACAGTTTGATTCGCAAGTATGGTCCAAGTGGATTCACTCGTTAGGTTTTCGGCGACCCAAGTTTCTTGCATCGTACCGAGCATGGTTCGATCAGGTAAAAGTGCTTCTTCACACGCGGGTGTGAGTTGTAGAACAGCATCACCACAAGCCTGATCATTGCGATATTGACGACCGTCAAGAACCAGCATGTTGATGAGTCCTCCCCATGAAATCTGACGGTAAATGGTGATGTTTTCCTCAATAGGAGGATCGAGGCGAACGGGCATATGCTCCCACCAGGCCTGATAGGCATGGGCGCGTCGGGAGGCAAATTCTTCACTATCGACAATATCTTGAGGTGTCAGTGAGGCATAGTTGTTTTCAACTTCATGGTCATCCCATGTCACAACCCAAGGACACATCTGATGTGCCGTTTGCAGAAGGGGATCACTTTTGTACAGGCCGTACCGATTGCGGTAAGCGACAAGATCTTTGATTTCTTCGCTATTGTGAAGCCGAACATCGCCGCTGTCAAGCGAGCCAACGCCGCCTTCATATATATAGTCTCCGAGGAAGAGCACAAGATCCGGTGCGAGCTCGGTCATATCCTGGTAGGCCGTGTAAAAACCAGCCGTCCAATTTTGGCATGAGGCTGAAGCAATCTTCAGAGGTTCCAATGAATCACTGCTCGGGCTCAATCTCGTCGTACCGATCGGGCTTGTGTAATCGCCTAGACGGAAACGGTAGTGAAGAGGTCCAGTGACGTTTGCTGGTGCGGCAATCACATGGATGCTGTGCCCATATTGAGGCGAAGCTGTAGCGATCCCAGCGATCGTGATCTCATCAAAGGATTCGGTAGTCGACATCTCCCACAGAACATCAATATCTTCATCAGGCATTGCGCCACCATTGAGAGCATCAATAGCCAAGCGTGTCCATAAAACAACTGACTCGGTGTCGGGGTCACCCGAGGCCACACCGAGGGTAAAGGGATTACTGGGAAGATCTGAGGGTGGAGCGAGACTTGTGGCTGGGGCCGTCGAAGCAACCTCAGTTGCCACAGAAGATTGTCCTTCCTCGCTACTGGAGCAGGCAGCGACAACCACCGTTGCCCCGAGAGTCAAGAACATACGACGTGAAATAGGTGTAGTCATTTGACAAGTCTGACAGATTTTTAGTGAGTAATTGGGAACGGTCGCATGCGAGTGGGCCACATGACCCATAGATAGTCAAAAGTTTCTTGAACACGATGTCTTTATTCAGACGCCATGTGGCGGTAGTTCATTCCCACAACTATTGGCTGGAGAGGGAGATATGGAAAAACTACTAGTCATCGGCGCATTGTTATGTTTGGGTGCTTGTCGAACAAGCACGACCTCACTTACAGGTGAAGTGCCAGAGACTTTGTCTGCAGCAGTTGCCATGACAACAGGTGAGTCGCTCAGAAATGAGGTCTCACCAGACTCGCTGGTCGGGTTATCGGTGATTGCCACCGAAGAGGAGTTGATGACTGCGTTCAACTTTGCGATACATCAACGCATTGATTGCGGTCGCGACCCATATCACTGCGATGTGCAGAGTTTTGCCGAGGTTGGTAGTCCCCTTTTTGTGGAGATCAGTGAACTGATGAAGAATCGGCGAAGTGCGAATATCGTGGCCTCAAACAATGGTTCATTGCGCTACCGCATTGAAGCAGTGGAGTTCAGAACTACGGATATAGCAACTGTGACGACATGCATTACTGACGACACGGTTTTGGTTGATGGGGCAATTATTTTTGATGATTCGTTTTTTAGCGTTCAAACGAGATGGACAATGGTGCGCAGTGGTCAGACCTGGCTGTGGGAAAGTGCCCAAGCACTGCATTGGGACATTGAGGAGGATCTATGTCGGTTCGCCACCTGAGCGCAACCTTCTTCATCACTTCGTTGTTGCTGCTTGTAAGTTTTGATGCCCAGCGCCAAGCTGTAGCCACTGACGGCGCTATTGGAGGTGGAGGTTCTGACAGCGGTTCTATCTGGGCAGGTGTGCAAACTTCGTCACCACCGACAGGATCAGGGGCAGATTCATCTGGTTATACATGGAAGCCTGCAACTATCTACGATTCGCGAATCGGGGCCACGACAGGAATCACCAAATTAGTGGGGACTGTGCGCTACGACTTGTATCAGCGTCACAGTATAAGTGATGTGACGCTGATGTGGATCACTCGCGCCACAGGTGCTCAGTTAGCACAAAATGCAGCGGTGATTGTGAAAGGTCGGCTCCCACAACCCACGGTGACAACTGCGCCTGCAACGAACCGTGGTGTCGTCAATGTTGGAATGTGGTTGTGGGCCAACGCCGACTGGTGGCAGAGCGTCACTGCGATGGCTTGGATACCCACGGTATTCGGCTCGGCATGGGCGCGTACAACTGCGACTCCCGTGTCCTTATCATTCGTGACCCAAGATGACGCATCAATCAACGGCACTGCGATTGGTTCCATGCAATGCTCTGGTCCGGGAAGGGTGTGGACTGTTAATGCTGGCGATACAGCAGTATCTGGGTGCATGTATACCTATCGACACTCATCGGCTCAACGTGATCAGGGAGTTTTTGTTGCGATTGTTTCTGTCACCTGGAGTATTTCTTGGACATCAAATGCTGCCAGTGGGGGATCATTGCCTTCGTATACGACGAGTACCTTGATGGCATTCACCGTTGATGAACTTCAAGCCTTAGTGGGCTCCGGTGTCTTGGTCTGAGGGATGACGCGCTGGGACCAGGCAACCCCGACGATCACCAGAATCGCACCCAGCACTTGGATCAATTTCAGTGAGTCACCCAAGAAGAGCACAACCCACATCAATCCCAATACCACTTCGCTCGTTGCCACTAACGCTGCCGAGGCGGGACCGAGATGGCGCAGACCTAAGAAGAAAGTCATGCTGGCAACAACGGTACTGATCAGCGCCAGACCAATCATTGAGCCAGCGCCATTAAAGGTTGTCGGAAAGTGCGGTGTTCCAGAAAACGCTGTGACGACTACTGCGAAAACTAGTGAACCCGTCAGACTCCATGCTGACGAAACAAAACCGTCACCTCCATCAGACCCAGTGACCAAGCGCTCACTGAAGATCATGTAAGCGGCGTACATCACGGCGTTACCTAGAGTAAAAATCAGACCTGTCACGGTGGCACCATCAGTACCCTGAAAAACATCGGGCACGGTGCACGCGATTCCCACCAAAGTGATTCCCACTGCCATCCAAATATGGCGAGAGGTGCTACGACCCAAGAATGTTGAACCAACAGCAACCATTGCGGGATATGTATAAATGATGACGATATACAGTGCGCCTGGCATGCGGTCTAAGGCAGCAAAACCCAACCAAGAGACAAGTCCGAATACTAAGCCGGCAAGCAGACGGGGCTGAAAAGCCACACTCAAGGGACTTGGACCTCCTCGGCGAAAACGGATATAGACAAATATCCACGCTGCGGGAACCGCAATCAGAAATCTCCAGAGAAGAACATCCACGGCACCCAGTTCTTCAAGAACTGTCTTGCCAAAAATAGTGAACATGGAATAAGCGCTAGCGCTCAGCAACATCCAGATAACACCAAGTTTTTTGGATGACATGACTTTCAACGCTAGGCTATCAGCCCTTCAATTGCGCGCTCTGCTGACATCTTGAGGATTAAGTCTTCAAGGGCGGCGGCTGTGATGGCTCGTGAATATAAGTGACCTTGGTGAGTTGTGCAACCAATTCCCAATAAGGCCTCCGCTTGAGCGCTCGTTTCGACGCCGTCTGCTGAAACACTCAGACCTAAGTCGCGCGCTAGACCGACCATCGCCCGAATCACTGCACGATCGTTGGCTTGTGAAGTCAAAGAGTCAACATGAACACGATCAACTCGGATTTCATCTAACGGTAGAGAGCGCAACATTGACATTGAGCCACCACCGCGCCCTGCATCTTCCAGACATACTCGGGCCCCGAGTTGCCGCATTTCTGTGAGCACTCCTGCAGCGCCCACCAAGTCGCCGAAAACGGCAGTTTCGTATACATCAAGCATCAACATTGTTGGATCAATCCCAGTGAAATATCCTGCGACTTGGCCATCGCGCCAAGCACGTGGGGTACAACGATGAGGCAAATTGACGCGAAAGCGAAAACCACTTGGGAGACCGAGAGTGGCTAAACGACGAATCACTGGTCGAGCTTGTTGCATGATCACGCTTGTCATTCGTTCGAGGGTGCTGGCATCTTGTGCCATTGTCAGCATCGCTCCAGCGCTGGCAATTGTTCCATCACGTTTCAGCCAGCGTGCCAAAATTTCAGCACCGATGATGTGACCTGTCGTGGCATCAAACTCAGGTTGAAAAAATGGTACGACATCTCCGGCATCAATGGCGCGACGCAATGCATGTTCTTCCACTGAACGTTGTTGCATTTCGTTACGAATCTGTGGTGTAAAGATTTCAACGCGGTCGCGGCCCGCATCTTTCGCACGATGCAAAGCGATATTGGCGAAGCCCAAAAGTTCACTTGCAGTATCTTGCGCGTCAGGCCCGATCGCAACGCCGATGCTCGTTGAAATACGGACCATGCGACCCATCACTTCTAAGGGTTCACTGAGGTCCCGAGTGAGGCGATGAGCAATCTCGGAAATTCGCTCAACACTCGGAACATTTTCAATGATAATGACAAATTCATCTCCACCGAGGCGACCGGCGGTACATCCACTCGGAAGCACTGAACGAATGCGTCGACCCATGACTTGTAACAACTTGTCGCCGGCAGAGTGTCCGAGTGAGTCATTGATACTTTTAAATCGATCAATGTCGACGAAGAGAACGGCTATCTGATGTGAGTCGTGACTTTGCGCGATCGCCGTATCAAGGTGTGCCACGATGCCTGCACGATTGAGTAACTCAGTAAGTGAATCGTGAATGGCTAGATCAGCGAGTCGAGCATTGGCGTCAGTGAGTTGTGTTTGCTCATCTTGCAGATTCAGGACAAGTTGCTTTGTTCGGGCGTGCTGTTGTCGTTGACCGACGATGGTGATGGCCAGACATGTTGCCACAATGACCAAAAAAGTCGAGAGGAGTGTGACCGAACCAAGCACACAGATATATCGGCCAATGGAGACCGAACCTTGACCTTTATTCAGGGGTTTTTACGTAAACGCGGCAAGACCATGGGTGTCACGGCCCGATAGGCCTCCCAGCCTGGGCGACGCTCAGCACTGCGCTTTTCCGCCATTGGGATGCTGGCGGCAAAGAACATCACGGTCATTGCAAGCGCTCCGACTCCAGCCCACCAGGAGGCGGGGTGGGCGGCCAAAGTGAAGAGCCATAATGACCACCACCACATCATTTCGCCTAAATAATTGGGGTGCCGTGAACGGGACCAAAGTCCAGTATTGAGGACATCACCGGACTTTTTTGTGCGATTGAAGCGCCGCAGATCAAGGTCAGCGAATTGTTGGATGGTGACGCCAGTGAGGGCCACAACCACCGCAAGAATATCCAAAATGCCGAAACTTCGACCCGAATGCGAAGCCACGATGGCCATCGGGATCGACCCTAAAGTGACCACTAGCAGGGGAAATAGGTGAACTGAGGTCAGACTGACAGCCCATCGTGGCATCGGAACGGTTTCGTACAACATCTGGTAACGCCAGTCTTCGTGCCCCATTCCAGTCCACCCAATGGCCCAGTTGGCAGTGAGACGCAGGCCCCACAAGGTGGCGCACACGGCGACGGCCAAGCGCCGCAGGTCACCATCCGTGAAACCGCCCGCATCATCGAGCACAAAAAACAACCAAATCGCACATACCGGCGGAATGACGCTCCACCAAGCGTCAAAGGTTGAACCATTTTGCACTATTTGGCTGGCGAGATAGAGAAATGCCACCGAAGCGGCGAATCCACTGATCAAACCCTTGACTGGATGTTCTGTCCCGATCGCTGAGGCGATCAGCAGCATTCCCGTTGAGGCCACGGCATAGAGGGCAATGATCAACAGGAATGATCGTTGCCGTGTCCAGGAATTTTGAGTGGAAGTCATGACCCTATGTTGGCGCACAATCGCGTCCCAGAACGAGTTCTTCGTCCCACCTCACTGTCACTCGGGACCTACCATTGCGGTATGAAAAGGCGTTTGGTGAGTATCCCCGCATTGATTCTGGGAGCCATTGTTTTGACGGCCCTCATTCCCGTATGGCTTGTGCTAGTGATCCTCATTGATCTTTGTCGCCGTCAGTTTCGTTTGCCGTTGCTACGCCTGCTGTCTTTTGCGGTGTGTTGGGCATGGCTAGAAACTGCTGGAGTCGTGGGAGCCTTTTTGTTGTGGCTCACTGGTCAACGTAAAAATCTGCCACGACATTATGCATTGCAACGCTGGTGGGCAGCGCGTTTGCTCGGTGCTTTGGGAAAAACCTGTGGCATACGTGTTGAGGTAGTGAACATTGAGTCATTGAGTTCTGGCCCTGTTCTGATGTTTGCACGACACGCCAGTCTCGCTGACTCTTTAGTGTCGGCATATGTAGTGACAACTTTGGCGGAGATGAATCCGCGCTATGTGCTGAAGCGAGAACTACTAGCAGATCCGTGTCTTGATGTAGTGGGGCAGCGATTGCCGAATCATTTTCTTGATCGAAATGCCAATGACGCGCAACCCGAACTTGATGCACTTGAAAAACTTGTCAGCGATATGGATGCATTGACTGTTGGGATTATTTTTCCCGAAGGCACTCGGGCAAACGATGTCAAACGCACCCGAGCGTTGGCGAAAATTTCGTCCATTGATCCATCGCGAGGTCAACGACTCAATGCGATGAAACATCTTTTACCACCACGACCTGCCGGAGCCGGCGCCATGATGCGCGGTAATCCAACGGCTGATGTGGTCCTGGTGTGGCATATTGGTTTTGAAGGACTTGACACATTTGGTGGAATTCTTCAGGCAATATCAACCAAGATGGCGCCTATCCGTTTTGTGATGCGGCGCGTGTCGCGTTCGCAGACTCCTTCCGACAACATCGAATCGTTCACTGAGTGGTTAGATAATGAGTGGATGCGTATGGATCAAGAGGTTGAAGTCGCATTAAACGAAAGGAATTACCATGGGTGAAGTGATGTCGTCGGCCGCGGTTGGAATTGTGGCCTTGATGTTGGCCACGTGGATCATCAGTTTGATGAAGAAAAACGCCTCCATTGTTGACATCGTGTGGGGACTTGGTTTCGTTCTTGTGGCCTGGATCTCTCGTGCTGTTGCCGATGGCGATAATGCTCGACAGTGGCTCTTAACAGCGATGACATCGGTGTGGGGTCTGCGCTTAGGAATCTATTTGTTGTGGCGCAATTCAGGACATGGTGAAGATTTTCGCTACCGCTCAATGCGTAAACATTGGGGACCAAGATTTCCGCTGATTAGTTTGGTGACAGTATTCGGTCTGCAGGGAACTTTGATGTGGATAGTTTCTCTGCCAGTGCAACTTGGGCAGTCTGATGCCACACCACAAATCGGTCCTTTGGCGGTCATCGGTGTGTTGGTCTATCTCATCGGATTGTTCTTTGAAGTTGTCGGTGACGCTCAGTTGGCGCGATTCAAAGCCGACTCAGCCAATGCCGGCAAAGTCATGGATCAAGGTTTGTGGAAATTCACTCGTCACCCAAATTATTTTGGTGACTCGTGTGTCTGGTGGGGTATCGCCATTGTGGCGGCGGAAACTGGTTCGGGTGCTTGGGGCTTGATAGGGGCGGCGGTGATGACCTTCTTCTTGCGCCGTGTCAGTGGAGTCACCCTCTTGGAGAAATCACTAAAGAAGCGTCGAGAAGGCTACGAAAATTACATCGCCCGCACGAGCCCATTTTTCCCTCGGCCCACCAAAAAGGCCTAATCTAAGTTGTGGTTGGGTGCTTGAGAAACCCACTAGCGTGACTGCGCTGAAGTCTTTTCCGTTTCGAGCAGGTGCTCTCTTATTTGCTGTCGCAGCAGTCGGAACTGCGATTTCACTGATGGTTCAGGCTCACCTCGGAGTTGCCCCTGCGGACGTCTTTACAACTGGTGGAGCAAAGCAACTCGATATCGCTGTTGGAACAATGGGTTGGCTGAGTGGGGCCCTCTTCACATTGTTAGCGATTGCTTTCAAGAGATTTCCAAGTTGGGGAACCTTGATTGGCAGTATTCTGGTGGGTCAAGTGGTCAATATTGTTCTGCCACTCGTCGCTGAACCAGAGCAATTGGTATGGCGCATTCTGATGATGTTGGGCGGCATGGCACTTTTATACTTCGGAATCACCGTGGGTGTGGCCACCACATTGGGGACTGGTCCGATCGAATTATTAATGCTCGGACTGCATGACAAAGGTTTGAGTATGCAAGTCGCGCGCTGGGGAATTGAAGTTGTGGTTGTTACTGGTGGCATTTTGCTGGGAGGCGAAATCGGAGCTGGAACTATTCTCTTTGTGCTTTTGACTGGACCCGTGTTGGCGCGCACTCTTCCACCTATGGTGCGCTTTATGGGCACTGAAGTGATGACTCCGCCGGCTGCCGTAGATGCCTAAGAAGTTTTGGGGATCCGACTCGAGATCACGCCGTCGTTTTCAAGGGCAGATATTTCCTCATTGTCCAATGACAAAATATCGCGCAATACGTGGCGGTTATCCTCACCGCGATACCGCGGCTCGCCATGAGTGCCGACCTTGCCATGAGTGAAATGCCAAGGTGCATTAGGAACTCGTATTTCTCCACCAATACGATCAGGCACTGTCGTAATTGCTCCGCGCACTTCGGCCCATTCGTTCTCGGCAAGTTCGCGGGCGGTGCGCATCACGCCGACGGCTAAACCGAACTCATCACATCGATCTTCAAAATCTTGAGCGGTGGCGAGAGAAGATGCCCAAGTGCGCATTTCATGAAGGAGAGCCTCAAAGTTAGACATCCGAGTTTGCACATCAACAAAGCGCGAGTCATTGAGTAAATGTGGCTTATCCATCACAGCCACGATGATCTCAAACGTCCCGCGCTCGGCGGGATGGGCGCTGATGACCACATGAGATCCATCGGCAATCTGCATGATTGGATAATCGCCAGGTTGAAATGAACGAATCCAGTTCGGATCAGTGGGCCCGTCGTATAACTCGTCGTGCATATGTTCATTGACGTAAAGCATGGTTCCCGCCATGGAAACATCAATACGTTCGCCGGCACCAGTTCGTTCACGCTGATACAACGCAGCCAAAATCGCAGTCGTTGTTTCGAGAGCGGTATATGTGTCTGCATGTGACCATGGGTCGTTGGCATAATTGCCACCTCGCGTATCACCTTGTGCACGAGTGAGTCCACTTTCAGCACCGATAACGCTGGCGTAAGCGCGCCGATGCACCCATGGACCATCGGCGCCGTAGCCACTGATGGAGGCGTACACGAGACGTGGGTTGGTGGACGACAACGAGTCATATCCAAGACCTAGGCGGTCCATCACGCCGGGACGATAGTTCTCCAGTACGACATCGCTGGCGTTGGCAAGACCACGAAAAATTTCCGCACCGCGCATTGTTGACAAATTAATGCTAACGCATTTCTTTCCCGCATTTTGCTGAATGAAATATGTTGATAGTGATCCAACACGGGGATTAGTGAAACGTGTGAGGTCACCTTCGGGAGGTTCGACTTTGATGACTTCGGCTCCATAATCACACAGCATGCGGCCACAGTGCGGACCAGCAAGAACGCGTGTCAGGTCAAGGACTCGGATGCCAGATAAAGGAGAGGCGGCTTGGCTCACCTGCATATCTTCCCAGATCTGCATTGCTTTCGTTTACTCGGTCGCACAGACTTTGTGCGAGGATCACATCATGTCTTCTCAACAGGATCCCCACCCTCTTATCGGCCAGGTTGCATTCATTACGGGAGGGGGATCGGGAATCGGTCTCGGTTGCGCCCGTGAACTTGTTCAAGATGCAGCGACAGTGATTTTGGCGGCCCGCAATGTTGAACGCCTTACGGCGGCGGCTGAAGAACTGCGATCTATCGCCGAAGGCGGTGCTCAAGTTTTAACTGTGGCATGTGATGTCACAAGTGAAGAAAGTGTGGCGAATGCGTGCGCAGTGGCAAATGCGGCTGGCAAGTTGACCATGGTTGTGGCCAACGCTGGTTACGGTGGCGGTGGTCCGATCCACTTGACCTCCTTAGAAGATTGGAATGGAATTCTCGGGACCAACCTCACTGGCGCGTTCCTCACCATCAAACATTCAGTGAGTTATTTGGCAGCCAATGGTGGAGGGTCAATCGTCGCCATGTCGTCAATTGCTGGACCTGTGACCCACCGTTTTATGACTCCCTACGATGTCTCCAAGGCTGGACTTGAAATGTTGGTTCGCCAGACTGCCGACGAACTTGGCTGTCGTAATATTCGTGCTAACGCAGTGCGGCCGGGTTTGGTACCAACTGATGCCACGCAAGGAATCATGACGCTTGAACCAATTTTGCAGGATTACTTAGATCAGATGCCATTAGGTCGCGTGGGCAGTACTCAAGACATCGGCAAGTTGGTGCGCTTCTTATTGGGCGCCGAAAGTTCGTGGATCACGGGAACCTGTATCAGTGCTGACGGTGGACATCATCTCCGTCGTGGTCCGAATATTGAACCTGCGATGGAGATGGTGCTTGGTGATGCGCGCTACCCCGCTGGACCAATTTCAGGCAGCTGACAGATGGCGCAGGGCGACTGCGCTGTAGATCGAAATCCCAGTGCTCATACAGGCCTCGTCGTAGAAGACGCGATTTGAGTGATTGGGTGCAGCGCTAGCCAAGTTGCGCTCGTGCGGAGTTGCCCCCAAAAAGACCATTGCTCCAGGGACGTGATTGAGTACGTAACCAAAGTCTTCTGCACCCATCACTGGATTTGGTAATTCAATGAATCGTTCCGCGCCAATGATCTCTTGCGCAATGTTTCCGGCGGTTTGCGCGTAAGTTTTGCTGTTGACCGTGACGTCGTAGCCATCAACGAGTTTGACGCTGACTTCAAGACCGTGAGCGGCCGCGATTCCCTCGGCAACCCGCGTCACACCGTCATGAATCATTCGTCGGGTGACTTCACTGATGGCTCTGATCGTGCCTTTAATTTCTGCAAATTCTGGAATCACATTGGTCGTCGTACCAGCGTTGAGTTGAGTGACGGTGAGGACGCCGGGGTTAAAGACATTGATTCGACGAGTGATCATTGACTGCAGGGCTTGAACAATCTCACAGGCCGCAGGAATCGGGTCCAGGGTGCGGAATGGTTCACTGGCGTGTCCACCCTTACCGATCACACGGATCGCCAAGGTGTCGCTTGAAGCCATGATCGGTCCGCCACGGGTGCTGATGAATCCCGTCGGCAGTGATGATGTTGTGTGAATTGCAAAAGCACCAGTGACTTCAGATGTTGAGCCATCAGATAATGGGCCGACATCAAGTAATCCTTCATCAAGCATGAATCGTGCTCCAGCATGTCCTTCCTCACCAGGTTGAAACATAAAGACAACACGACCATGGATTTGATCACGATGCGCAGTGAGTAATCGGGCAGCACCGACCAACATTGCAGTGTGTGTGTCATGGCCACAGGCATGCATCACATTGGGAACACGTGAACTAAATTCGACACCCGTATCTTCGGGCATCGGAAGCGCATCCATATCGCCTCGTAAGAGCATTGTGGGTCCTGGTTTATTGCCCTCGAGTGAGGCTACAATTCCCGACGTCGTTTCGTGCAATGTAATACCGAGAGGAAGTCCCTCAAGTGCGGCGAGAACTTCATCGCGGGTCTTGGGCAGATGATTTCCAAGTTCTGGCCATTCATGAAGACGACGGCGCAAGGCGATCGTGTCATCGAGTAAATCAAGCGACTCCTCAGCGAGGGTAGAGATATCTGTTGGATCAGCCATCTCTATATCGTAGACCTATCAGAAGATGCCAATGAACGTGCTAAGAAATAACAGTGATGGACAACGAAGTCATTGAAATGGTGGACATCGTTGATGAACATGATGTCGTGATCTCCACGGTTTCACGACACGAGATGCGCAAAAATCGGTTACGGCATCGGGCAGTTTTTATTGCTGTCATGGATGGCGCCGGTCAGTTGTTGGTACATCGACGCTCATCCCACAAGGATGTGTGGCCAGGCTGGTGTGATATTGCCGTGGGTGGCGTTGTCAGCGCTGGTGAAAGTTATGTTGCGGCTGCAATTCGTGAACTGAATGAGGAGGTCGGGATTCAAGATATGTCATTAGAGCCGCTTGATGGTGGCATATGTCAAACCTATGAAGATGACCAAGTCACCCTGATAGGACGGTGTTTTATTGTTCAAGCACAGGGCCCGTTGACCTTCAATGATGGTGAAGTGGCGGAGGCCTGGTGGGTTCATCGCGATGGGTTAGATGAGTTAGTCCGCCGAGAAAAAGTTTTGCCTGACAGTGTGGCGTTGCTCTTGCCATTGCTTGATTTTTAGTCGCCCGAGTGATTTGACTCATGCTCACATTGTGAGGTCCGTGAGAGTCGCGGCAGTCAAGAAAGGAACGAGATGTCACAGTATGCATGTGGAGGGATGATTGGTGCCGACCCTGAGCAGTTAACCCATTTGGGTACCACTCTGAGTCGCCAGCGCACCGATATTGAGGCCTTGATGGCAACCGTAACTTCGGCTCTGGCAACGACAACTTGGAGTGGTCCAGCACGGCAGGCTTTTGAGCAGGATTGGCAGGCATCCTTTCGCATAGCACTCACCCGCCTTGGCGAAGCTTTTGACTTAGCTGGTCGAGACTGCTTGATGAGGGCTAATGAGCTCAGGCGTGTCATGGGAGCCTAATCATCCAATACGATAGAGGCGTGTTACACGTTGAATTTACCGTTGAGCCCTTTGTTGAAGGTCATCCTGGCCCTCACGTTTTAGCGGCCATCGCTGCAGTTGAGGCCCACGGTGTCAGTGTCGAGTTTGGACCTTTCGCCACAGAGTTCAGGGCTGAAGAATCAACAACTTCTTTAGCAGTCGCCGACTTAGTGCGTGAGGCTTACGCTCAGGGCGCGACTTTTGTGACTGTACACATCGGACGGATTGAATCATGACCTCCTCCGAAGTGCATGAGTCAGGCCTTGATATGTCGCATCCAGTCTTAGAGACACTGCGTCCTCTCGTCGAGGCACTTGGGTGTTCGGTTGTTGATGCGTCGTTCATTGAACCTGCTGATATTCCCTTGATCCATGAAGGCGAACTCATTGCAGTAGTGCGGCTTCCAGATCTTCATGGTGCACTTGAACGCCTGATTGATGCAGTGGAGCGCGAGATGACAACGAAGTTACCGAATATGAATCGTGAACAAAAGCAGTTGGCGATTCGTTTGCTTGATGACCGAGGAGCCTTTACTTTGCGTCGCGCAGTCGAAGATGTTGCTGATGCCATGGGCGTATCACGCATTACTGTGTACAACTATCTCAATGCCATTCATCGTTGAAGACTTTCTTAGCGCGTGATAGAGGATTGACATCATGAAACCGGTTCATGTTTTAGCTTTTGATGCCGATGACACTTTGTGGCACAGTGAAGATCACTTTCACGCCACCGAATTGGTTTACTATGAATTACTTGCGCCGTATGTTGTTCCCGGTTTTGACATCAAGGAGACCCTGACAAACACCCAGAGAATAAATCTGCCAACATATGGATACGGAGTCAAAGCATTCTCTTTATCAATGGTTGAGGCAGCGATATCAATGACAGATGGCAATGTGCCCTCTCAGATATTGACACGACTGATTGAAATGGGACGCGAATTATTACTTGCTCCAGTGCGTTTGCTGAATCATGTGCCCGAGATTTTGAGTGTCGTGGCAGAACAATATCGACTAGTGCTGATCACAAAGGGCGATCTGATGCATCAAAGTCGTAAAATTGAGACAAGCGGTCTCAAGAATTTCTTTGAACATGTTGAAGTAGTTCAAGAGAAAGATATAGCGACGTATGCTCGCATTTTCGATGACCTTGATCTTGATCCCAGCGAAGTGTGCATGATCGGCAATTCGGTCAAGAGTGATATTTTCCCGGTTCTTGAACTCGGTGGTCATGCGGTTCATATCCCGTATCCGGTGCTGTGGGAACTGGAAAAAACCGAGCATCCGATGCCCAGCAAGCGTTTTGGGGAACTGGCTACAATCGCTGATCTACCTGCGTGGCTACACGATTTGTGACTATCACTCAGAATAACTAAAAATGACGGCACACTTAAGGGGTCATGATGCTGAGTTTTATTTCAACACTGAATCCAACGCCCGATCAACCTGTGTCCACTGGTGAAGCAATTTCGCGTCCTGTGATCGTGCTACTTGTTATTGTCGGCGCATTTATTTTGACCCGCGTGTCACATGTCGTATTGCGTCGGGTCGTGCGCTCAATCGCGCGGCGGAGTATCTCTCGCCCCTCGCAATGGTGGCGTACTCGCGCGCGGTATCAAGATTTGGAACAAGGAGAGGTCGGCGAAAATCGTCGACGCCAACGTGTTGACGCCGCATCACGGATGTTGCACCATCTTTTGGCGGTGATGATTTGGATTGGTGTGTTGATCGCCATTTTCCACATCTTGGAACTCAACGGTCCACTAGTTTTGTCAAGCGCCGGTTTTCTAGGTGCGGGTGTTGCTTATGGGGCAGCACAAAAAGTCAATGATTATCTCACCGGATTATCTGTCCTACTTGAAGACCGTTATGGCGTTGGTGACGAAGTTGAGATCACCGGGATTTTCCCCAATAGTCTGAGAGCCACAGTTGAGCATATTGGGTTGGTGTCTACTCGTCTGCGAGATGGCTACAGCACGGTGCACCTTGCACATATTGCTCTGATTTCAGTTCGCAACCTCAGCCAAGAGCCTATTGCGACAAAGATTTCGATTCAGGTGCCGTTTGATGCCGAGCGTAGTGAGGCTGCGACAATGGCTGCTGAAACAATCCGAGAATTAGCAGGTGGCAGCAATCTCACAGAAGTGCTCCTTGTTGATGACATCACTTTGGCGACACCGATCGCTGGTGTGGATCAGATTGATTTGAATATTCGCACCGCGCGGCCATTAACAGCACATGAACGCGAAACTCTCGTGAGACGAACAGAAGAACGGCTTTCCGCACAAGACTCTTAACCGCTAAGATTGAATTGTCAATCAAAAGAGCGCCATTTCAGGGGGAAAAAATGACACACTATGAACCAACTTTTGCGTCGCTGTCGCAACACGAAGTACCACTGTGGTTTCAAGATGCCAAGTTCGGCATTTTCTCGCACTGGACGGTCGGTTCGGTCCCCGCTTTTGCGCCCGTCGGCAAAGATCCTTTTACACTGGCTCGCGAAGAAGGTGAAGAGAAAGCATTTACTCACACACCGTACGCGGAGTGGTACTGGAACTCGATCAGTATCCCAGGTTCGCCCGCAGCAGAGCATCATGCCAAGGTGTGGGGAAATTGTGAGTACGAAACTTTCGTGAATATTTTTCTCGAGGCGGCTAAGGGTTGGGATGCCTCTCGTTGGGAACAGATTCTCGCAGCATCGGGTGCCAAATATTGTGTGATGGTGACTAAGCATCACGATGGTGTGCTGATGTGGCCATCAGAAACGCCCAACCCAGTACATGGCGAGAAGTGGTCTTCACAGCGCGATCTCGTGCGGGAGTGTGCTGATGCGGCACGCAATGCGGGCTTGCGTTTTGGTGTGTATTACTCCGGTGGTATTGACTGGACCTTTCAGGGATTAGGCATCAAGAGTTGGGGGACATTATTTGGTGCGATTCCGCAAGATGACACGTATCACGCCTACGCCGATGCTCATTGGCATGAACTGATTCGTAAATATCAACCTGATGTTTTGTGGAATGACATTGGATATCCGCGTTTCGGCGAGGGCGCGGCACAGTTGATGGCCGATTTCTATAACGGCAACCCTGAGGGCGTCGTCAATGATCGTTTTGACTTCATTGGTGTGATGCAAGGGACGAGTCATGCCGACTTTGCGACCCCAGAATATTCAACTGAATCCGTGGGACCAAAAAAGATGTTTGAGGTCACGCGTGGTATTGGCACCAGTTTTGGTTATACCCAGGAAGAAGGCGAACATTCCTATATGCCGATCGCCGAGTTGATCACGATGTTCGTGAACATCGTGGCCGACGGCGGGAACCTTTTGCTGAATTATGGGGCAATGCCGGGCGGAGAAATACCTTGGGCTCAGCAGATGCGTCTTTTGGCGATGGGCCAATGGTTATCAATCAATGGCGATGCCATCTATGGAAGTCGCCCTCACGAAGTTTCGAAACTTTCAACGAGAGAGGGTCAAGTGGTGCGTCTGACGAAAGGCGCAGATGGAGCAATCTACGCAATGGTGTGTGGCCGATCTTCAACCGCCAATTTGGTCATTGATGGATTACCCGCAGGTGCTGTGCACTTACTGGGTTATAAGAATCAGTTGAAGCGCGATGGCGACACAGTTGTGTTACCTGTGCGCCCAGATGACACTCCCGTATACACGTTACGAATCGGCTGAAATAAAGCCGATTTAACGGCCTGCTTTGACTTCTAGCCAGTCGCCTGTCCGCAGAGCAACCAACTGCGTATTACTTGCAGTGAGCCTACGTTGAACTGCAGCGTTGCTACCAGTCACGTAATACGCCATCTTTTGCCAGAGCCTCATATCTCGGCGCGGGTTAGTTGAAGTAGGAACCAAAGTATGGGCTTGTGCAGTCCGTGCTGCCTGTGCTGTCTTACGCGACCCAGCAGTCACTGGCATGACGACTGCCAGAACAGACTGAGTGGGAAAGACGACCACATCAACTTGCTTCAAGATCTGCGCCGTCGCTGTCGTCGGCTGATGTGGTTCAATCCATAAGCGCCCGCAAGATATGTGATCGGCATCAAAAGCTTCAAGTAGAAAGCCAACGGCAATCAAACCGAGTGGAAGACCAGTCTTGGTGACCGTGATCGAGATGGTTCCACCCTCTGGACAGTCAACCAAAAATGTTTCACCAACTTGGTGAGCGTGCGTCGATGTGCTGCCCACTGCACGCGCGGCCTTGGCCGCCTTGAGATTTCCGTGCACGGGAACATCTTTCATCGCCTTCAGCGTTTCGGCTCGAAGATGGTCGTTGACAGAGGTACACAACAAAATCGCCGCAATGATTCCGCTTTCTAGAGCGATATCTGTTTGAGTGATAAATCCCTCGGTGTGTTGTCGATCAAATGATCCTGTGATCGGCTCGGAGGTCAGCCATGGATCAATTAAAACTGAAGCACCTGCAAATGAAACTTGCCAACTTTGATAATCATCAAGACGCCGAAGAAGCATTTTGCTCATGGGTTCAGTCCCTTAGGTTGTCATTGATTGAAACATTTATTTCATGCTCAATAGTTGCCGACGACGAACCGATACGGACCGTATAGATACCCGTATCAAGTTGCCAATGACCAAGGCTTTTTGCAGAATCTATGTGCTGTGCATCAGTTGATGAATCGCGATAGTCGCTCGGATCCCAATAAGAGAAATCTCGTGGCGATAATTCAATGACCACGGACTTCGTTTCTCTGGCAGCAAGTTGCACTTTGACAAATGCTTTGAGTTCTTGCTTGGGTCGTTGAACCAACGCTTTCAAGGGTGCGACATAGAACTGAATGACATGTGAGCCCGATCGATCACCGGTGTTGGTCACTGGCACACGAATCTTGACATTCTCACCAACTTGGATTTCAGTGGTATCGCAGTCTGGTTCGCCAATCTGAAAAGTTGTGTAGGACAAGCCGTATCCAAAAGGAAAGCGAACGGGAAGACGACGGGACTCATACCATCGGTAACCCATAAACAGTCCCTCCCCATATCGGACTTGACCATGTTCGCCGGGAAAGTTTCCATAGGCGGGTGTGTGCTCAATACATTCAGGAATCGTTATTGGTAATCGACCACCTGGGTCAGCGTCACCTATTAAAACATCCACGACGGCGTCAGACATTTCTTGACCACCAAACCACACCTGAACTACGGAAGGAACTTCATCAACCCACGACATGTCAACAGGCGCGCCCGAGTTGACGAGCACAACAGTCTTTTTGTTTGCCTGAGCAACTGCACGGATTAACTCAACCTGCCGACCAGGAAGGTCAAGCGTGGCGCGGTCGTGACCTTCACTTTCCCAGTCATCTGTGGTGCCAACAACAACGACTGCGACATCGCATTCGGCAGCCAAAGATGCTGCTCGCTCAACCGGATCCTCGATATCAATGTATTGCATGCCGATCTGGGCACCTTGAAACCATTGCTTCTTTGTTGCGTCACACTCAAGGACGAAATCATGAGACTGACCAGCAACGAGGTTGATCACAGCGGTCAGTTCTTCGCTGCCGTTGCCCATAAAGGCTGTTCCACGTTTCGGAGTTGTCGTGGCGCCGTCAATGGCGCACTCTCCATCCACAAAAAGTTTGCACGGACTGAATTCAACGAGTGAGACAATGTACTGACCAGTTGACTCAACAGTGATCACGCCCGTCGCTGTGAAGTGATAGCCAGATGACGGAACACCAGGATCATTATGTGGGACGAGGATGATGCGACCATCGGGACGAATAATTCGTGCGAGTATGGCCCCACTTTCACCAGCGCCATCACGAATTGCGATGTCAAAGCCAGGCTCACCACTCGGTGTGCGTACATGTCGGGCATTGATGATCGGAGTGCTCTTATCAATGTGGCCACCGGCCTCGTGGAAAATTTTGACCCGATCACCGAGGCGCTTCTGGAGCACTTCAATTATTGAAGTGCGGTGGTGGGGCTGAACCTCGGCTGATCCGCCACCCATGATGCGCGCTTGTTCAGCATTGGGTCCGATGACGGCAATGGACTTGATCGTAGAAGCGGTGAGCGGTAGGAGTTTCGTTCCATTCACAGGCTCGTTGCGCAAGAGAACCATTGATCCAATAGCGGCGCGGCGCGCTAGCGCACGATGCTCCGGTAGGTCAATGGCCTGTGCTTCCATCGGGGCATCATCAAGTGCCCCCAGGCGATCAAATGTTGTCAGCAATGTTCGTACCGCGCGATTGAGTTCCTCCTCGTCAACCTGACCCGCGCGTACAGCCTCGGCTAAAACTTTTCCATAGGCACGCGGCGGTGCCGGCATCTCGAGATCAAGGCCCGCGCGTGCTGCACCTTTGGTAGATGTGACAGCGAACCAATCCGTGACGACGAATCCTTCAAAGCCCCACTCATCACGCAAGATGCGTTGCAGAAGTTCGTGATTCTCGGCGCAATATGTACCGTTCATACGGTTGTAAGACGTCATGATGCCGAGCGTTCCACCTTCACGTACGGCGAGTTCGAAAGGCAGCAAATACAGTTCGCGCAATGTGCGTTGATCAATGACACTGTTGATTGTGTGGCGTTCAAATTCGGCCTCGTTGCCGACAAGGTGTTTGACAGTCGTCGCAACATTTTGCGACTGAACGCCACGTATAAAAGATGCTGCCAGTTTTCCCGCCAACAAGGGGTCCTCTGAATAGCACTCAAAACTGCGACCGAAGAGTGGTGAGCGGGGGAGGTTGACCGTTGGGGCAAGCAATACGCGAGCTCCCTTGGAGCGCGCCTGGTGCCCAAGAGCGATTCCCAACTCCTCAACTAAAGGTGCATCAAAAGTTGCTCCGAGCGCCGAACCACATGGGATGCAGAGAGTGGCGACTTGTTGACCGACGCCTGGAATAGTGGCCCCTCGTGCACCCGCTGGACCATCAGTGACGATCACTGAAGGGATGTTGTGGTTCTCCACGGACTTGGTTGTCCACATTGTGCTTCCTGTGGTGAGTGAGGCTTTTTCCTCAATCGTCATCAGGGTGATGAGGGCCTCGAGATCACGCGTCACGAGGTCAATCTTGCCATCTTTTAAGGATTGACCTTCTATCTAGATACCAAACGCGGTATTGCGGACCATCTCTACTAAGTCATCAGGGCCTGACAAGGAAACTTTCGCCTGTGCTTGACGACCATAGAGAAACAAAATCACTTCGCCCACATCGCCACTGATAGTCACCGCAGGCTCGCCCTTCTTGGCCACAACCGTTTGTCCATCAGAGGTTTTGAGAATGAGACCACACGGGGCTTTACGAGCAAACAGCCCTGCACCTTTAGAAATGGACTGATTCAGTTGCTCTTTGACAGCGGCAGGAAGTTCTCGGGGAGTCCAACCAGCAACAGCGCGCCGAACATCTTCGAGGTGCACGAAGTATTCAATGGTGTTCGTCAGGCGATCAAGAGCCGAAAGACGTATCGGCGACAAACGACCAGGACCCTGGCGGACTGATGTGATGAGTTTTTCCCATGGTCGGTTCTTGGCTGATAAGCGAACGCGATCACTATACCCTGCCAACTTTTTGATCACGAGTCCTGCCGCCGCGTCGGGACGGCGATCGCGAACGACGAGGTGCGCGGCTAAATCTTTTGTTGTCCAACCTGCACACAGTGTTGGCGCATCTGGTCCGACTTCCGTGAAGAGGTCGCAGAGAGCTTGGCGTTCTAGTTGCGCTGCATTCATGTCATGTCTCCTTGTGTATCTTTCCAACTTACTCCCAAAGGCCACTGTCCAACCCCACCGTTGTCGATGAGCAGACCGCTAAGTGTCCGATTTGTATGGCAACTGCGCCAGACCAACATTCGCCGCGCCATATCTAATATCCGTTTCGGGTCGGTCACAGGGGTGCGCCACGTCGGATCAAGGGCGATGTCAAAACACAGATATGAACCATCACCAAATTGCACATACGCAGTGTCCTGCGTGCGGTGAACCACAAGATGGCTCGTCGTCAGACGATCATCCCATGGCCATTGATTGTTGAGATGCGGAATCAAAGCCGATCGCCAGTCGAATTCCCATGAAGCCGCTTCTCGCCAAACGTGTGGCGTCGCACCTTGCAAAAATGGTGTCAACGAATGTCCGTCGCATTGCAATGGCACGGGTTGACCCCAGACATCGGCCAAAGTTGGCAGCACATCAACACTTTCAGTGAAGTGTTGCACCACAGTTCCATGAATCGCGGTCTGTGTGGGATCCCGCCAAAGAAGTGGAATGTGATGGCTTTGTTCGAACCACCCAACTTTGTCTTTGAGTCCGTGATCACCAAGTTGTTCTCCATGATCAGCAGTGACAATGATGACTGTGTTTTCCCACGCGCCTAGTCGTTTTAAGGCATCCCAGAGGCGTCCCATTTCGGCGTCAACGGCTGAGATCATGGCGAAATATTGTGAGCGCATGTATCGCAGTTCAGCTTCATCGCTGGGAGCGGTGACAGAGCGAACACCTAATAAAACATCGTGGAATGGGTGACGGTCAGAGCTTGGTGCGATGGGCATACCGACATCGGCGGGGTCATACATGGAAGTGAAATCACGCGGCGCAGAATATGGCGGATGTGGGCGCAGATAACTAGCGTGTGCAAACCACGGTGCCTGAGCAGTTGTCGTTTGGTTCTCTAACCATTCAATGAGATGGTCAGTCATGAATCTGGAGACACTGTGCTCAACAGGACGCTCGTGTTCTGTTGCGAGTAGATGCATGTGACCCGCAGATACGTCGTAGCCGTTGGCTTTCAGGAAATTGACCCATGGGCGATGTGGTCCAGTCAGATCAAGTTCCCAGGTGAAACCGGGGAGGAGACCTTCATATGTTTGTAGCCGTGGATCATCAGCACTCAGGGTGATGCGCGGATCAACAGATTGATCGGTGTAACCGAAAAGTGCGCCTTGTCGTCCGGATCGTTGCGCCAGGCGTGCCACATTGTCAAAGCGATCGTCAAGTGGAGTGCCGTTAGCTACGACACGATGATTCATTTGGTACATCCCCGTGTACAAACCAGCGCGCCCTGGTGCGCACGGTGTGGATTGGGTGTAGTGACGTGCGAAACGCACACCTGCACTTGCCAATGCATCGAGATGTGGGGTCGTGACCGAAGGGTGATTCGCGCACGATAAAGCGTCACCACGGAATTGATCCAAAGTGATCAATAGAACATTTGCTGGGGCGGTCACATCCACAGCATAAAACCGATTAACCCTTCAGGATGTATTGGTATTGACCATCAGATTCAGTGCGTTCCATCTCGCCTATTAAACGCAAATGTTCCAAGTGGGCAAAAGTCTCACTGTCGGCCATGCCACCCTGAGAGCGAGGCGAGAAAAGATAGGTGGACATATCCATCACGGTTGCCGGGCGACCGAGTTCAATACAGGCATCGCGCAGTCGTTGAAGACGGCCCACATGATGTTCCTTAATTTCATTGGCGCGGCCAGCAAGGTCACTGAAAACATTTCCGTGGGCAGGCAAAGCCAATTTCACTTGCGGCCCAAAGGCCGCCACTTTGTCTAAGGACTCAAAGAATAAGTTGAGCGGATCATTGGCACGAATGAGTCCGCTGATATGGGGAGTGATTGTTGGCAAGACATGATCGCCGCAGAGCATCAGACCATGTTCTGGGTCAAAGAGGCATAAGTGATCGGCAGTGTGGCCCGGAGTGTGTACTGCCACCCAATCGCGACGGGCAAAACGAAAATGCTGTGCATCAGCGAGTCGCACTGTCGGCGTTGGCAACCGCAGGAGGCGCGGTATTTTGCGAGTGACGGCGATCCGGGCGCGCCGTTTCCAAGGAATCTCCATACCTGGTCCACCCCAAGGAGGAGCATCCCACGGCATGCGTGGCTTGGAGCGCATTTCTACATCGTCAATGTCGGCATCGGGTGGTTCGGAGGGATCCCAAAACACACGAAACTTTTCGTGAGTGATGATGTCGCAACCCGTATCAGCCTGCAGCCAATGAGCTCCGCCGAAGTGGTCGGGATGGCTATGGGTGACAATCACCGAATGCACTCGCTTGAGAGGAACACCGACTTGATCTAGCCGTTTCTTGACGACTTCGTAACTACTTTTTTCTGGCAGACCAGGGTCAACCAATGTCACACCACGTTCATCCTCAAGAATGTACATATTGACGTGACCGAGACCTGGAATCGAGATCGGTAATTGGGCGCGCAAAACACCAGGAGCAATCTCTAGGATCTCGTCACTCGCTGGCAGTTGCTCTTGTTTAAGTGGTCGGGGGACTACTCCGGTCATGGAATAAAAACTTTCTCGCGGTAGAAGCGTAATTCCGCGATGCTTTCATGAACGTCATCAAGGGCACGGTGTTTACCAACTTTGAATTCGCGCACGTTGTCGCTTCCTACATACCAACGTTTTACTAATTCTTTAATGGTGCTCACGTCAACTGAGCGATAGTGCAAGTGATTTTCAATTTCTGGCAAATATCGTGCGAGAAATCTTCGATCAGTTCCGATGGAGTTTCCGCACAAAGGAATAGTACGCGCCTCGGGGACATGGGTCTTAATGAACTCCAAGGTCTGTTGACCTGCCTGTTCAAGAGTAGTTGTAGATTCGCGGATCAGCGCCAGTAGTCCTGATTTGGTATGCATGTCAACGACGAACTTGTCCATGATGGCGAGAACTTCATCAGAATGGTGGATGACAATGTCTGGACCTTCGGCTATGACATTGAGTTGATCATCAGTGATGATCGTGGCGATTTCGACGATGACATCCTTTTCAGGGATCAGTCCCGTCATTTCCAAGTCCATCCACACAAGCACAACTCAAACGATACGCCATCGCTATGACGTTCTATCAATGCTCCATTTTCAAACTTTGGCGCCAACGCCTATCGTCTAGGTATGGATGAACCGCAATTGACCGTTTCCGTGGTACGGATTGACAAACAACTTGATTTGCCAGGCTATGCCCATGAGGGGGATGCGGGCCTTGATTTGATGGCCCGCGAAGAGGTCAGTATTACCCCAGCGGGTGGTCGGGTATTGATGCCAACGGGTATTTCCGTGGCGATTCCCAGCGGTTTCGCAGGTTTTGTGCTTCCCCGCAGTGGTTTGGCTCTGAAAAATGGCGTCACCGTCTTAAATAGTCCGGGTCTCATCGATTCCGCTTATCGGGGCGAGATCAAAGTGATTTTGGTGAATACTGATCCGCGTAATCCGTACAAAATCATGCGTGGTGATCGGATCGCTCAGTTGGTGATCCAGCCAGTTGCATCTGTGCTGTGGAATGAAGTGAATTCCCTTGACGGCGCCAATCGTGGTGGCGGATTTGGACATTCCGGTCGCTGATATTTAAGCGGCGAGGCGCATTTTGGCGACCTCGGCGATCATGACGTCGCGAACCCTTTCGCGCAACATGGGTACATCGTCGAGAGTCATACCTTTTGTCTCAATAATCTCAAGAACGCGAACTTCGGCTTTGGCATCGCCCATGCGCCAGTCACTCTTGCGTAACGCGGAACGAGTGCCGTGAACGACGACGGGCAACATCGGTGTTTGGGTGCGAATCGCCAGAACAAATGCCCCATCTTTAAAGCCACGCATTTCGCCATCAAAACTTCTTGTTCCTTCAGGAAAGATCATCACCGACATTTTTCGCTTGAGCCATTTTTCGCATACGACCAGAGCCGCTGCGCCACTTGATCGATCTCCGCGCAGCAAAGAAACATCGCCTGACATTTTCATCATCCAGCCCACCAAAGGAATTCGTAAAATTGATTCCTTGCTGAGATATTTCATTTCAATCTTCAGGTGGCTTAGTAGCAACATGTCCACAAAACTTTCGTGATTGGAAACCATGACATAGGGATTTCTCTTATTGGCAGGGAGTTGACCACTTGTTTTGAACCTCCACATCGGATTCAACCACTGGTGCAGAACGCATAGGCGACGAAAGGTGTATCCCGTGGCGTAACGGCCCTTATCAAACGGTGTGGTAGCGATCCACACAACAAAAACGATGGGAGTCCAGATAATGACGATCACGCCGAGGGCAAACCAGCTCCACAAACTCAAAACACTTCTTTTCATCAGAGATCATGTTTACACACCCGAAGGTGTCATAAGGTTGTCGCGTGAGTCACCTTGCGATCAACTTCACCGATATTCCATCTGAACACCGAGTTCGCGAGTTATTTCTGGCTGCTCAAGAGGTGCAGGCCCGTGCCTATGCGCCGTATTCGCATTTTCTTGTCGGGGCGGCGATTCTGACTTCCACAGGGAATACCTATGTTGGCTGCAATGTTGAGAATGCTGCTTACCCTGTGGGGAGTTGCGCAGAGGCTGGAGCTATTGCAGCGATGGTTGCTGGTGGAGATACGGAGATCGCCGTCTTGGTCACTATTTGCGATAGTGCTGAGGTCGGAACTTGTTGTGGTGGTTGTCGGCAAAGAGTTCGTGAATTCGCAAAATCGGATACGCCAATTTACGCCTGCGGGCCAGATGGGATTCGCGCTGTATTCAGTATGGAACAGTTGTTGCCAACATCTTTTGGACCTGAAAACTTGGTCGGTTTTGTTTCGTGAGCGAAAGGCGTTTGCTTGCTCAACGAATTTTATCGTTGATTGATTTCACCAATCTCAACGACGGTTGCACTCCTGAGGATATAAAAACTTTATGCGCGCGGGCGAGCAGTGAGTGGGGTCACACTGCGGCTGTTTGTGTTTGGCCAAGATTTGTTGGACTCTCCAAATCGTTATTGATCGATTCTCCGGTCCAAGTTGCAACTATTGTCAACTTTCCGAGTGGTGATGGCGAGGTTGTAGTGACTATCAAGGAAACTGTGGATGCTTTAAATGCTGGCGCCGATGAGATTGATCTTGTCTTGCCATATGCTGCGCTGCAACGCGGCGATGAGTCAACTGTCATTGCGATGTTGTCGGCGATTCGCAACGTAGTGCCTATGCCAAGTCTGTTGAAGATCATTCTTGAAACGGGAGAATTGGCTGATCCAATCTTGATTGAACGCGCTGCGCAATTGGCTATTGCCGCCGGCGCCGACTTCATCAAGACATCAACCGGTAAGACCCGCACCTCAGCCACACAGCAAGCAGTTGCGATTATGCTCGCCACCATCCGTGCTTCGGGTCGTGTGGTTGGCTTGAAACCATCGGGGGGAATAAAGACCGTTGACGATGCTCGTGAGTACCTCCAACTTGCAGATGCCGTGATGGGTCAGGGCTGGGCAACACCCCAAACTTTTCGTTTCGGGGCGAGTGGACTGCTTGACGCTGTTGAGTCTGAACTTGTTTAGTGGTAAGGCCCGTATCTGAGAACATGTCAGGCGCATCGGCTTCATAGCGGTATGAAATCTTCACATTCCAGCCACGGGTCTTTCAGCGTTTAGAGTTAATGACTGAAACGTTCTGGCGACTGAAAGGCTTGTCATGAAAATTGCGGCAATACAACATGACATCGCTTGGTGTGATCGACAAGCAAACTTCAATCATCTGGCGATGTTGATCGCCCAGGCAGAACTTAATGGAGCAAAACTCGTGTTGCTGGCTGAGACATTTTCCACTGGTTTTTCTGTTCAAGAAGAGGACTTCGCTGAACCCCAAGGCGGACCATCTTCTGTGTTTTTAGTTTCAATGGCCATAGAACATGGCATTTGGATTGGGGGAACATGTCCCGAAATCGCTGGCGATAGCGATGACGCTCGACCTGCCAACACATTTGTTTTAGTGAGTCCACAGGGAGTGGAACATCGTTATCGCAAAATTCATCCTTTCACTTATGGTGGCGAAGACCGATTTATTCGTTCTGGTTCGGACTTTGTTACGGTTGATGTTGAGGGATTGCGAGTCGCACTCTTTGTATGTTACGACCTGCGTTTCGCTGACGAGTTCTGGAAACTTGCCGCAAACACTGACGTCTATCTAGTTCCAGCAAATTGGCCAGAGGCTCGACGCACACATTGGTTGACTCTGCTTGAGGCACGCGCCATTGAGAATCAGGCATATGTCGTTGGGTGTAATCGTGTTGGGGCTGGTGGATCACTGGTGTACAGCGGTGACAGTCGGATCTTTGATCCACTCGGTGAAACTTTGGCAGAAGGAAAATCTGGGGAGGAGTGCATTCTGTATGCCGAGATCACTAGGAATCGAGTCCAGGAAGTGCGCGCCAAATTTCGATTTTTGCAGGACCGTCGTTCGTAGCCTTTAGCGAAGCTTTTTAGCCATCAGGCTGACGATTTTCCCTGGTCTGGTTTCTAGTTGAGCGACCTCAACAAAACCCTCGCGGGAATGAAATCTCAATGAGCCTTCATTGGGGGGTTGGACGTTGACTTCTAAGGTGAACCATGGAGCGTCGGTTCGCGATTCAACCTCGCGATATAACAGTTTTCCGATTCCTTGGCCTTGATGGGAACTGGTAATCGCCACGCGATCCAAATAAATAAAGTCCTGGTAGTTCTCGCAAAAGAAAAGGTAATTCGGGCTGGCGTAGGTTGATTGAGGAGGCAGAAGCATACAAAAGCCAACCAAGTTGCCGTCCACTTCGGCACCAATAGCAACACTGCACTGACCGAAAATCTGCAGCATCGCTTCTCGACTCTCTTGACCCACCGCTGGAACATTCTCTTCGTTAATAGCCATGACGGCGTCAATATCGGTGAGGGTGAGATTACGGATTATCGGCACACGACAAAACTACTTCTCTCACGGGGGCGTAACATCTGTTCATGCTTTTTTCCAAAAGGAACAACCAGATGGTCAGCCCACAAGATGCCTTGCCTGGTCGCATCGATCAGACCATGCCGGTACCTGACAAGCATTTTGCTCTTGATGCACCACTACGCGGGCCGTGGCCAACAGGTTGCGAAACAGCCATCTTTGGTATGGGTTGTTTCTGGGGTGCCGAGCGTATTTTTTGGCAGTTGCCTGGTGTTTTTTCAACTGCTGTTGGCTATGCGGGTGGGTACACACCGAACTGTACCTACGAAGAGAACTGTTCAGGTTTGACAGGTCATGCTGAAGTCTTTTTTGTGATTTACGATCCCACTGTGATCAGTTATGAATCGTTACTCAAAGTGTTTTGGGAAAATCACAATCCGACTCAAGGTATGCGACAAGGCAATGACATCGGCTCGCAGTATCGCAGCGCGATTTACACCACCACTTCTTTGCAAATGGATGCAGCGCAGTCCTCATGCGCTTTGTTTCAGACAAAACTCAATGAGGCCGGATATGGAACAATCACGACGGAAATAGCTGCGATGGGCGAGTGGTATTACGCCGAGCCTTATCATCAGCAATATCTCGCGAAAAATCCAAATGGATACTGCGGAATTGGTGGGATGGGTGTCTCCTGCCCAATCGGCACTGGGGCTTAACTCGTCACCGCATTCTGTCGCCATTCCCGTAAAGCGTCATCAAGTTCATCCAACGAGCGCACGAGTTTGTTGATGCTGCACTGCATCATTAAGTTGACAACTTCATTGTTATTGGGAAAGCGGGCACGCCAGTCGGTGAATAATCCAATGATGAACTTATTGTGGGCATATGCGTAGCCCATTTCCCAGGCTGTGCCGTCGTCGGTCATAATGCCATTGAGGTTGGCGACAACAACTTGGCAACGATCAATGCCACCTTTATCATTAAGAAATATCTCACCGACATTTTCGGCCGTCTTAGGTGGGTTATCGCGATGCGGCAAAAAGGTGTCGAATCCAGCGTCTTGGATCAATTGATCAATCTTTTCAATAAACCAACGTTCGCCTTCATCAAATAATGGGCCCGCCACATAGGCGTAGGGTCGATCTGTAGAAGTCATGTTGTGCTCCATCCATGTTTTCTGATCTCTTCACCATCGGCATCTTGAGGACGACCCTCATGACGTAATTCGCCCGGTGTCTTGGACAATCTGGCAATCAGATTTTGCATCGGTGTCTCACCAACCATGGTGACAGCCTCACGGAAAATGAAATGTGGATCAGTAGCAATATCGGCCATATTCATCACCGGACCCACGGCCGCTTCAGCCGCCTCAAAAAGTTGCATGACTTCTGCGCGAGTACGTTGCGCGCACCACTCACGCATCAATGATTCAAGTTCATCACGGTGTGCAGAGCGTCCCTCAAATGACTTGAACCGCTGATCGTCACCGACACCCAAGAGCGACATCACACGTTGTGCTACTGAGTCAGAGGAAGTTGAAATTCCCACCCACAACCCATCCGCACACAGATAAGTGCCACGCGGAACCGTGTATGGCAAGCCCGAACCGAGACGAGGCTGTAGTTCTCTGGTGAGAGCAAATAATGATGCGACAGGGCCCATGATGTGAAACATGCTTTCCAGCAAACTGATATCCACGACTTGACCGACACCTGAGTACAAAGCCACCATCGTGGCGAACGCGCCGACGATTCCTGTCAGTTCGTCGGTGAGCGCGATGGCTGGAAGGAGTGGCTGTCCGTCGGCCTCGCCATTGATGGCTGCAAAGCCAGACATTGATTCGGCAATGGAAGCGAAACCCGGACGTTGTGCATACGGACCGGTTTGCCCAAATCCGCTGACGCGCGTCAAGATCAAAGTCGGATTGATGGCGTGCAGAACCTCTGGTCCGAGACCGAGGCGTTCGAGTGCACCAGGGCGAAAGTTTTCTACGACTACATGGGCATCTTTGACTAACTCAAGAAAGAGTTCTTTATCTTCTAGATTTTTCAGATCCAGAGAGATCGTGCGCTTATTGCGGTTGGCCAGTTTCCACCACAAGCCAACACCATCACGCGGATCTTTCCAGGCCATATTGCGCAAACTGTCACCAGTGTCAGGCCGTTCAACTTTGATGACTTCGGCGCCGTAATCAGCCAGATAACGCGCGCAGTTCGGCCCAGCGAGAACGGTCGAGATATCTAAAACCCGCATTCCATGTAGGGCGGTGGAGGGTGCCGAATGACTCACGATCTCTAGCCTGCCAAAAGTTTGGGTATTTTCACCGTCTGTGACGAATTTGCTGCAGGACCACTGGGGACGGAATGACTCATGGGCTCCGAGATAGTGCTCAAAGACATCGCTACGTTGCAATTCAGCCGAGGTGCCAGCATCAGCAAACAGGACAACGCTATTTGATTGCCGTTGGGGCGATAGGTCCACCCAATGAGCGAGTCAATGGAAGAGGGCTGGCTGACAACAGAAAATCGTATTGACCATCTGATGCACAGTCGGCGGCTAGTTTGTCGAGAACCCAGTTCTGCCCTTGGATGAGTCCCATATCGCGCAAGTGGATCATATGCACGGGCAATAAAACATTCGGGTCCTCACAGGGCCAGCATTCAAAAGCCATTGTGTCGGTAGCGATAGCGGCAATGTCGTTATCTTTTGCCCACTGAATTGATTTTGTTGAGAGTCCGGGATGTTCCATGGTGTACCGCGTTTTATCCCCAGCAGCAAGATGGTATTGGTTACCTGTGCGAACACAGGCGATGTCACCTGGCACCATCGTGATTCCACCGAGAGCGCAGGCTGCTTCAAGATCATCACCGGTGATCGGATATCCACCTGGGAGAAAGTCCACTCCATGAACTCGGGCTACATCAAGCAGAACGCCACGCGTAACAATGGGACCGAAGGTCTCAACACCATGTTGATGACTTCCATTTTCATCGATGGTTGAGTCCGAGACTCCATTGTATAAAAGACCTTCGTAACCGACGTGGGCGAGAGTGTCCCAATGTGTGGAGCACTGAACACCCATGGTCACCGAGTCATCACTCGTGCAAAAATTTGTTGGGTCTCCGGTGTACGGCACGTTGATCATGTGCATCGCACGCTTGGGATTGTCGCGTCCAGGAACTGCTCCATTTTGAATGCCATTTTCGTCATAGGCAAGTGAGAGTAAAAAGGTTCGGCCTTGACGTGCTGCCGCAAGTCCACGACGAACAGCAGCATTGTCAATCAGGTTGAGCGTTCCGCGGCGATCATCTGCACCCCAACGTCCCCAGTTAGAGACTCGGGCGGAAAGTTCTTGGAGGTGAGGAGGTAGGGACATCAGGGGGCGCCTTTCATGAAGTAGTTATGTGGT
>SXGQ01434370.1_pt1 | contig 48280 bp, 42 predicted proteins | sample 3178371 | NCBI WGS metagenome assembly SXGQ01 (sample SAMN11356859, study PRJNA531348) | freshwater metagenome | isolation source: freshwater sample F1-20 | place: China: Fuxian Lake, Yuxi | collected 2017-12-25 | reverse complement strand
CCGCCTTCTTTGTCGACGAGGTCCTCGCCTTTGGCAGTCTGGCCTTCGCCTTTCTTGTAATAGTCTCCGATCTCGTTGAAGAACTCTTTCTTCTTCTCGTCGTCGAGTTCAGCAGGTGAGCTTACTCCATATTTCTTGAGCAGAGAAGTGAAGACTTCTCCATATTCTTTCTGAAGATCAGCTTCCTTGATGGCTTGTGTAGCTTCGGATTTTTTAGTCTGGAAATCCGAGAATTTTTGGATTGGTTGCATGTCCTTTTTGTTTTTTGTTTTGACAATTTGTTCTATATATCTTTAGAACCTGACGTTTTTGATGCTATAAGGGAATTTCTGCTCGAGGTAGATCTCTCTTCGAGTCTCGGCGTGGCGGTAGAGATAGTTCTTGTACACTCGGCTCTCTCCGGTATATCTCATGTCGTCCACGAAATCGACGATGTTCAGGATGTTCTTGCTCTCGTGCTTTCTCAGGCCTCGGCCGATGGACTGGCGAATGATCACCTCCGACTTGAAGCTCTCGGTGAGAAAGATGTTGTGGATCTTCTGGACAGAGATCCCGGTCGAAAAGGTGCCGTAGCTCGCCACGAGGATCACGTTGTCGTTCTTCTCCATCTTCTTCTTGTAGACTTCTCGATAGTCTTTGTCAGTGCCGCCGTCCACGTAATAGACCTCCTTGCCCGGTATCTGGCGAAGAGCGTTGTACAGAGCCTCTCCCTGCTCTATTCGATAGAAGAGGACGAGGCTGTTGTGGCTCGTCTTGGCGATGATATCGACTATGAAGTTGCGCCTCTTCTCAGAAGAGATCACAAAATTCTGTTCGAGGTTGAAGAGGTTCTTCCGGTCCTCGGCCGTCCGAGAGAGGAAATAGAAGCTCTCCTTTTGCTCTTCAGTGGCATAGTCCATCTCGACTATGAGGACCTTACAAGGCGAGACGTGGCCCTGTTCTTGGAGGAATGAGGCACTCACATTGGTGATGAGCGGTCCGGTGCAGGCCATGAGAGTGAGGCGGTCTATGGTCCCCTTCTTTGGGATAGTTCCTGAAAGACCGAAGCGATATTCGCAGTGCCAGCACTGATCGAGGATAGTCCGGATAGAGAGCGACTTTGCCTTGTGTGTCTCGTCCACCATGACCACATCGAACTCGGCGAAATAGTCTGCTGGCTTTTTGATGAGTGACTGGTAGGTTCCGACTACGATGTTGGAGCTCTTCTTGATCTTCGCTCCTGAGTAGATCTGTTGTATCTTCAGGGGAATTCTGTCCCGGAGATTGTACTCGTCAAAGTCCTCAGTCGCCTGGATCACCAGCGAGACGTTCGGCACGATGAAGAGGATCCTCTTCTTCTTGACCACCTCTATGAGATAGGCAATGACCATGAAAGAGATGAGAGTCTTTCCGGCCGAGGTCGCGAGCTCAGCCAGACAGCGTCGGTACTTGAGTATTCGAAAGGCTGCCTGGATCTGGTAGTCTCTGGGCTGGAACTTTGGGTGCTTGGCGAAGAACTCAGTGGCCCACTTGGTGAAGGCTTCCTCGTTGATCTCCTCGTCGAAGATCTTCTTAATGCCCTGCATCTTGATCTCAAAGTTGTACTCTTGGCCGATATCCAGGACTTCTTTCCAGAGTCCAGATGGGATCTTGTTTCCCTTGATATAAGAGATGTAGCCGTCCCAGAGGCGTTTTTTGACCAGAGGGTGGAACCTCCAGCCCTCTATCCTCTTGGTCAACGAGAGCCGCATCTGCTCGTACTCGAGCTCGGTGCATTCTTCGATGACCAGGAATTTCTTATCTTCTGAAAGTTTGAGTTCCATCAGTTCTTTTTCTTTTTAGGCGTCGTCCTCTGCGAGCTTGATCCTGTTTCGGATGGCGAACGCTGAATTGTCCAGAGTCCGAATGCACTCTCGATAGAAGTCCAAGTGGGACTCTAAGAGAGACATCTGACGCTGCACAGGCATGAGGTCTGCCTTGACAAACCTATCTTTCTCTCCGCCGGTGAGCTTCATGTTTCCGGTGGTGCTATATTCGATGTACTTTTCCTTGTATTTCGCTTCGTAGACGGACCTCTTCTTATAGATGAGAGCCTGGATCTCAGTGATGTGGTCTACCAACATGTGTCGGTATGAGAGCATGTTCACCTGAGAGTCTGCCAGCTGGTCCATCTGTTTGAGCCCCTGTATGAGTTCGAGAATCCTCTTGCTCCACTTTTCGCGGTCGCTGATGAGCTTATCGTCGAGCTCCTGTATTTTTTCTTCTATTCCTTTTTCGCTCATCAAAAAATTGTGTCGTTGTCTTTTTCCTTCGTGTGAATCCTCACCACTTTCTTCTTTACTTTCTTCTTCTTGGCTTCTCCTAGCGTGAAGCCCTTGCCGGCATAGGCCGAGTTCGCACCGAACTTCAAGAGCATCTTGTACTTCTTCTTGCTCTTCTCGTCGTCTTCGAAAAACTTGTCGATCTCGTCCATTACGTCGTGTTCTTTATACATAGATGATGTCTCGAGGGTTGTCACTAAAATATAAGTTTATAGAGTTCAAGACACTTTTGTTTTCTTCTTTGAAGCAGACCCTGACCAGATCATTGAGGTCTTTGATCTTGTGCCGGGTCAGCCGGTTCTCCTTTATGTATTTCTGCCAGAGGAAACCCCTCTTGCCTAGCTTCATCTTCTCGATGATCTTCTTCTTGCCCTCTTTGTCGTTGTCGAAGAAGTACCTCACTGAGTCGAGCTCGTCAAAGTCTTCTATGTTCTTCTTCACACCGGTGAGACCGATGGAGTTCTTCATGAACATCGCGTCGATGGGACCTTCGAAGACCGTGAAGTCTCTCGAAAAGTCCAGCTGCAGGATGCCAAAGAGCAGAGATATTCGATTGAGAGAGTCCATCTTTTCCGGAGAGAGTTCGAGCGGTTTATTGAGCTTTCTGTACATTCTCTCGATGTTATAGCTCAGATACTTGGCGTCTCCTTCTCCGAGGTTCCTCACCTGGTAACCGATGACTCGGTCTCCTGAAGTGTCGAGGTTGAAGACGTAGAGAAAGTTCCGCCTTGGATCGAAAGCAAATCTCTCCAAATTTCCGACGAGCAGCCTGCTTCTGAGGTAGGCGTAGGCTCTTCTAGTCCTCTGATTGATGGGATAGACGTTCAGAGTGTGGTAGATCTCTTCCTTCGGAATGGACAAGTTGTCGATCTCTAAGAAGAGGTCGAACTTGATGGTGTTGGCCACCTCATACTTCTTCCTCTCTCGGACGAGCTTCACGAGCTCGATCCTCTGTTCGCCATCAAAGCCCTCTTCAAAGTCTCGAAGGAAGGAGTCTGCATCTCGGTGTTTTCCACAGTTGAAACAGTGGAAAGAGAGGCTCTCCCAGTAGAGATTGCCCCTCTTTTTCCTGTCGTCCTCGGTCGAATCTCCGCAATAAGGACATGCGAAGTTCAGCCTCTGGTGCATCTGTTTGAGCCGACTCTTCTCAGAAGACCTGTGGCTCCTGATGAGAATCGCCTGGACTCTGTCTGCTATCTCTGACCTTAAATTGTCGGTCAACGGTTGCATTAGAGGTCCAGGCCTTTTAAGAAGTCATTGAGATCGTCTCCGTCATCGGAGCTCGTTTCTTCTTCTACGGGCTTTGGTTTGGCCGCTTCCTTCTTCTGTGGAGGAGTGCTCTCTCCGCCGAAGTTGAGATCGTCAAAGCTCGAGTAGCTCTCTTCTTTCTTCGAAGAGACTACCTTGCCGATGGCCGATCCAGGAGACCTGTAGTTGTCTAAGATCCTCTCGACATTGCTGCGAGTGGCGTCGTCCCAGGCCTTGAAGTCGAACGAACCGAGATCTGGAACGTCTTTGAGATATTCCATGATGGTGGTCCTGCACTCCTTGCTGTTCTCCATGAACTTCCCTTCGATGGAGACCGGAGTCCTCTTGCCCTGGAACTTGGAAGCGATGAAGCTGTTGTAGCCGGCGCTCTTGTTCACTTTGAGCTCGAAGTTCTTTCCTTCGAAGAGGTCGAAGACCTGGCAGGGCTCGTCGAACTGTGGGTTGAGCTCCTCGTCGATCTTCTGCTTGATCTGGTAACCGTACTTGAAGATCTTCACAGATCCTTCCATGTCCGGGTTCTGCGGATCCTTGAGGATCTGCACCAGAGAGTAGTAGATCTCTCGACGCTTGAGCTTCTCGGCCATCTTCTTGTCGACGGCTGATTCACTGTTCCTGAGCTTGAAGAAGAGGTCTTGGACGGGACATTTCTCTCCGACTGTGGAGGGAGAGTCATAGTACGCGCCCTTGCCTTCGGCGTCTTCTAGCCAATAGACGAACTTGCGAACGATTGATTTTTGGGGGTTTTTGGGATTGGGTACGAACCTGATCAGTGCGGTGTAGACTCCGTCTTTTCCTTGATCTGCGGTTGGTTTGTAAAGGTCTGAGCCCTTACTTTCTGTTCTCTGATAGCTGTCGATGTCATCGACGCTGAGGTTGAAGATGTCAAATTCCTTTGCCATTTTAGTTGCCTTTTGTTTGTTAAATTATTATGAGTTTCGTAAGCCAACAAAATGCCGCTCGCTGTTCCAGATTGGAGTTCCCGGGTTGCCGCTCTTTGCCAGTTGATTGCCATTTTAATTGCCTTACTTAGTCTATATATTGAGATTGTGCATAAAAGTTTCAGCAATGTTCGTAACTTTCTGAATTTTTTTCGAAAACTTTTCATGATCTCGAGTATATAGAGAAAAATAACCTACGTTCCAATGACAAATTCAGACATGTTAGAAGAGCTCATGCACGAGATCTGGACCTCCGGAGTCATCGAAGAAGTCCGGGCCGAAGTACTCTCGCTGCTCAAGCCGAACATGAGCTCGAGCGAGGTCTACGAAGCCTACGAGAGCTCTTACGAAAAAATAAAGAAAAAACTTTGCGAAGAGTGAAGTTTTTTGAAACAAAGCGCGCGGAGCACAATATAAAGGTTACTGGAGCCGTTGGTGAAAGTAAACTTAAAGCTCAGAGCTCGAGCTCAAGAGCCTAGAGATCCAGTAAGAGTCTACGAGATCGTCTATCGGCTTCGGGATCTCACCGAGAGCGAAGTCCCGCCGCTCGACGCACCAGTTCCAGAACTCAGAACCTGCCAAGAGCGGATCATCAGAACGGTTCTCGACGAAAGCTGAAAACATTCCCTGCTTGTTCAAGTTTCCCTTCCCTGCTCGAGTCTTCACCTGTGAGGGAGTGTAGACTGTGACGGGATGTCCCTCCAGCCAGAGCCTGTTTCTGAGAACAGAGTTGAAAGCGATCAGATCGATGAAAGAGTTCCCCTTCGATCCGTAGCTGTAGCCCTCGAGCCCGACTTGCGCTTCGTCTGGAATCTGAGACTCGATGAGGACTGCCAGAGAGTGGCTGTCTTCGATCTTCTGTGCCTGGTCTATCGAGTAGTTCTCGTGCTTCCTCCGACGCTTAAACTTCTGGATAGTGACTCCCTCTAGAGCTGAGATCTCTTTGTGGACTAAGAAGTCTCGAGGATCGCCTTTCTTAAAGTTTTTGCCCTCTTCATTGTAGAAAGCTACAAATTGTAAAGAGTCCGACCCTCTGAGACAGATAGCCGGACTGTTAATTGAAAAATCTATGCCTATGTGCAAAATATAGAGTGTTAAGGGTGATTATTTTTCAACAACAAAGAGGTGACTAATCGCCCAACCCTTTGAGCGCCCAGCTTGCTTTGCTAAATCATCAATGATCTTTTTCTTTTGCGCATCTATATCATCTCTAACTTTAGCAAGTTTTGTTATTTCATTTTGATATTCGTCGTACTTTTCATCATCGCTAGCGTTTCTCATTTTCACTAGTTCGCCTATTTGAGCTACAACCTTTTCGTATTTTGCATACACTGGAGCCATTTTAGCTCTAGCGGCAATTACAGGTCTTTCTCTTTCGCCGAGATTTGCTGCTTTAATTTCTTGAGGTGTGGTGACTCTCTCTTCTCCTGATAGAGTTTTTAACTCATCCAATCGAGCTTGATTAAATTCTTCGAAGAGCTTGATGTGCTTGTTCATATTGTTTGTTTGTTTGCTTATTTATCAAGAATTATCCTTCAGGCCAGATCATTACTGTTCCGGCATCGTTCCATTCAGAGTACCAGCCTCTATTGTTCAGTTCTTTTTCCCATGCCGCTAAGACTCCTAGCTCATAAGCAGAACCTTCTGCGTAGTAATCGTAAATGGGTTTGCCTTTGAATGTGTCCCCGTTTTCGCCTGAGACCCAGATACCGCCTTTGGAACCGTTAAAGTCTTCTGTAGTCCTGACGAACTTCATCGATTTTCCGATCCAGTCCATCATCTGGTCCCTGTTCAGCTTTGCTTCGTTGATCTCTTCTATCGATTCCTTAAGAGCCTTCTGAAAGATTTCGGTCTGTGGAATGAGGTCCTCCTTCCCGAGAGCCTTGGCTCTCTTCGCAATATGCTGAGCGACTTTCTTTCTGTCCTCTGGGTTAGAGCGGCCGAAAGCGCTGACTGCGTTTTTCAAATCTTCTACATTAGCAATAGGATAGCTGCCGTCAGGAAGAGCGAACCCCTTATCAGCGAGCTTCTCTCTTTCTGCAGAGGATACTTCTCTCTCTTCTACGGTACCGTCATTTCCGTCCATTGCATCATGTACAGAGTTCAAGTTTTCTAGAGCCACTGTCAGCTGAGAGTACATCCACGATTCGAGCTGTTCGCCCTTCATCATTCGATCCTTGATCATTTTTGCATAGTCGCTGATCCTTTCGAGCTGACCTAATGTCATATCGTTCAGTTCTCCCAGAGTATCTCTGTTGTCTGCTGTCTCTTCATTTAATTTTGGGAAGTATTTGCCGCCATATTTCTTTTTAGCTTTTAGCTGGTCAGCGGAGCTCAATTGATTGAAAATGCCTACTATCTTAGTCAGATCATAAACATGATTATCTTTTTCATGCTGATCGATAGCAAATTCCAAATCGGAAAGGGATTTGAAATTCTCATTTAGAAAATTCTCAAAAGTATTTATGTGCTTCATTTTGATCTTATTTTTTGATCGATCCTACGGGAATAGGTGTGCCTACCGGATACGGGAATCCCTCCTTGGCTGCAGTCACTGAAGTCTCTCCGTTCTTCACGGGAATTGCGACTCTGAGAGGAACTGCGTCTTCGTTCAGAGGTCCGTATACTTTAGCAAGAACGATTCCAGTTGATGTAGTGTCAAAGATGACGCCTGGCATTGCGAACATATTGCTTTCGCTCGTCTCTGGTTTGCTCATATCAATTATGAAAGAGCGGTTCACTGGATGCATCATCTCCCACTCTTTAGTCGCGGGATTGAACTGCGGAATGAGAGTAGTAGTGTCATAGTACCAGAAGAAAGACCAGACTGTGGTGTCAGATCCGTCGGGAGTCTGAAAGTTTTCCTCCACGTTGAAAGGTCCCCAGGTGCCGCCTCTGCCGTTCATGGCCAAATTAGCGATGGAAGGTCCATCGAGGACTGGACAGATAGCGCAGCCTTCGTCGAACTCCTTTCCCTGCACGATGATCTTTTTGCCGGTTGGCACTGCTGCAGAAGCTCCGCAGAATGCGAACTTTCCTTCGTGAATTCGGAGGACGCTCTTTTCAGGAGCCTTATTGCAGCTGAAGAGGACAAGAGCTGCGGCGATCGTTAATAGTAAGTGTTTCATTAGAGTGTATTTTAGAGTTTAGAATGTGCTGTTCATGATGAGCTCTGTAAGATCCATGAGAAGCTGATTTTTCAATCGAGTATTGTCGAGCTTGAGAAAGTTCTGGTCTTCGAGGTGGTCTATGATGACTGTAGCGAGCACTCTTGCGCCAGATGGCTTGTTGTGGCCTGCCACCTGAACCATAGCCTCGTTGAGCTCCACGCTCTTCAGCTTGTCAGCCAGAGTCGAGATGTGATCTTCGGTCTTCTTAGAGACTGGAATCAATCCGCGGTCCACGAGTCCATTGAGGATCTTGTGAGCTGCTCCTCTAGGGTCTTTCTTTAGATCGAGCTTCGCGTTGAAGAGAGAGTCCGTCAGTGAATCGACGTGCTCTTTGGTCTTCTTAGAAGCTGGAATCATTCCGTTGTCCACTGCGTAATTGAGCATCTTATGAGCGAGATGGTTGGCCTCAGATTTGCTGAGAGCTCCTTCGTTCACTGCAGACTCGCTGAACATCTTGGTGAAGCCGGCGAACTCTTTAGGAAAGTACGCTCTGTAGTAAGCTCTGATAGCGTCATCAATGAGACCTTCGCGGTCTCTCTTGTACTCAGGCCATTCGTCCCACCAGAAATCTACGGCATCTGCTGCAGCCGATCTGAGCTTGTCATCGAAAGGCGAGGGAAATCTCGAAGGATTGCCCATATCTTTGTGGATAGCTCTGTTCATTGTAGCCTGATCTGAAGAACCCCAGTCTTCGTTCACTGCTGATTCGTCAACTTTTTTCTCCTTGACGGGGTACATTTTGCCCTTGAATTCGAACTCTTTGGCTCCTTCGTTTCGGGCCTTGTAAAGAGCCACGTGGAAAGCGCCTTCGTTCATAGGTATCGCGTGGTCGTCTTCAGAGTTTCCTTCTAAGAGTTCAGGATAGAATTCTTTGATGGTTTCTTCGTCCATGTCGTAGAAATCGCTCTGTAGATAAGCAAGGATGTCTTTCTTCTTACCTGTCACTTCGTAAGTTCCTCCTTGAAAAGTGCCTGTCAATCTGCCGTTCGATTTGACTTTGATGTTGAATTTCTTCCAAGAAGCTTTCACCGCTTTGACTTCTTCTGGATCGCTATCGTCCCAGGCCATGTCCAGATCGATCGTCTCGACCTCGTTCGGTTTTTTAGAAGTGAGGGCTTCGCCTATGAAGCTTTCAAATTCTTTTACGTGTTTCATTATGTTAGATTCTTTTTCCTAAGTGATATCCGATGGCTGCTCCTACGAGACGGCTGGTGAAGAGGTCGAATAGGAGACCCTTTTCCACACCGAGTGCGTTAGCGACTATCTTGCCGACGCCCTGTCCGAGAGCGAATCCGGTGAGTCCGCCGAGAATAGATCCGATGAAGCCCTCATTAGTGAGCTCCTGTTCGAGCTGTTCCAGCGTGTATCCTTCTTCGTGAGCCTTCTTGATGAAAGCCGCGACTGCTTCGTCTATGGCATTCTGGTCGACAGACTCGTTCATGACGGCTTCCAGATCCTGGAAGTCCTCTTTTTCCCCGATGAATTCTTTGAATGTCTGCATATTGTCTATATATTTACTGGAATTCCAGGTTCACCCGCAGGTTATTGTACACGAAAATTATTTCAAAAGTCTTGAACTCTGGCGTGTTGGTCGAGAAGTTTAAGTTCAGGTCTGGCACGCTCTGGAAGAGCACTCTGTCGAGAAAGATGGTCACGAGAATGTTGCCTTCACCGTCTATCATCTGGAGCCTGAAACCGTCGGGCAAGTAGGGGTTCTTCTCCCTAAAGTCGTAGTAGTGCTGGAAGACCTCGTACATGAGCCAGTAATTGAAATGGCCGTCGAAGAGCTGCATCCCGACTCTAAGTTCCTTGGCGAAGAGCTCTGTCACCGGGAGCGAACTCCTGTACTGTCTCTTGGTGCCAGGAAAATCCACCTGCTCTACTGGATCGTATGAGAAGCTCGGGATAGTCACCGACTGTACCGAATAGTTCAGGAGCTCTATGGGCTCGCTGATTATGTTACCAGGTATTCTGTTCATGTAACGCGCATACTTGGCCGAGATCGCCGGTGGGACGAAAGACTTCGGAAAGTTGAATCTAAACTGGTTGCTCTTTGCTGTCTGTAACATTACAAGGTTGTGTTCACGTCTATTAGTCTTCTAGCTAATCCTCTTCTTCTGCGGCCGGCGGCTTCTGAAGCTGAAGCTCCTTCCACCGGAACAGGTTTGACGGTGCTCGCTTTTTGATCTTTTTCTATTACCACATCCTGCGGTTTGCTCTCTCCAGGAGGAGTGAGGCCTTCTTTGGTGAGACCGCTGGTCTTCAGAGAAGAGAGCTTGGCCAAGTTCGCATTCAAGGTGGTCTCTAGAGAAGACTTTTCGGCCTCCTTGGCAGTAACGTCAGAATTCAGAGATTCTATCTCTGTCAGTAGGGCCGCCTTTTCCGCTTCTAGCTGAGCTATCTTGGCTGTGTTAGCCTGCAGAGTCTGTTCTATTCCTATCGAGAGAGCAGTGTAGTCGTTTTCGGCGCTCTTCTCGAAGAGATCCCAGGTTCCAGTGAAGATCACTGTCTCGTCTGAAGTCCCATCAGGATAGTCCCTAATGACTGAGATGAGGAAGTTCTTCGTCTTTATCTTTCGAGCCTGCTGAGCGTCGTAAGAGAGGACTATGAAATTGATCTCACCCTGTTTAGCAGAGTCCTGTCCGAAGAGAGGCGACGATTTTACTCTCACTGCATACAGGTCATTGTCTTTGAATGTCAGATAGGCTTCTCTGTAAATAGACAGATCAGTGGCCACTCTGACACCATTGAGCTGAGACTCTATGGTGAAGAGAAAAAAGTTGTCAAAAGGACTCACTAGGATATTTGCTGCCATATTAGAGTTCTACTTCTCCGATGAGATCGGTTATTTTTGTCGTCTTTGCGTCGACGTCTCGAGCATAGACGATGTATTTGTAATAGTATTTGTCTCCGCCTCCGAGATAGTACGCAGTGGCACTGCTGTTAGCGTTAGAGTATTCAGCCGGTGGTTCTTTCACCGGTTCGGTGCCGACCATGACCTTGAACTGCTCTTTGGCGTCGAACTGGTCTAGCCTTTTGTCTATGAGGACCATGAGATTTGCCTTGCCTGTAGCGGGTCTGTTACCTTCGCTGTCCTTGATGGCAAACCAAGAAGCATCTATCTTTCCCTCTTTTGTTAGAGTGGGTAGAGCGCTCTCGTCAGAGTACACCCACAAAAAGTCTCTCACTCTGATAGTCTCTTTAGTGTCTTCTAGAGCCAGAGTGTAGTTCACCTGGTATTTTTTCTGAGCAGCTGCGGCGGCCAAACCTGCCAGAGGATTGAGAACGAAGCCTATGGCTGAGATGGGATTCTTGAAAAAAGATCCGATCTTCTTGAAGAAAGGAACTTTCTTCTTCGATTCGACGATCTTTGCTTTTCTTCTCTTCATCTTCTTCGCCTGCTGTTCTTCTTGAGCAGCTTTCTGTTCGGCTGCTTTTTCTTCGGCTGCTTCAGCTTCTGCTGCCTGCACTTCTTTTTCTTTTTCTATCTTAGATTCTATCTGAGAGATCTCTTCGCTCGTGAGTCCGATCTGATTCTTTAGGTCAGCTATGATTATGTCCAATTGAGCAGATCTGCCTAGCAGGTTGGCTTTCTTCCTCTTGAGCTCTTCGACTTCCTTCTGTAAAATTTCGAGTCTCGTCTCAGACACTGTCAGCTGAGACCTCAGAAGTTCTAGCCTCTGAGAGTAAGTGACTCTATCAGGCTCATTGGCTTTCTGCCACACTCCGGCGTAGAGAACTGTCTCATTCACAACCACGGCTCCGACTGCAACTGCCGTCGAGACAAAAAAGTAGCGATTGGTCAGCTGAAATATGGCTGAGCTCTGATCTTTGGTGATTTTGAAAACTGTCTGGCCCAGAGCTTTGTTGACATTGGCTATGTACTGTAGTGCAGGAATCTTCACCTGTCTCTGATCGTCTATGAAAGTGAGATAGACTTGGCCTGCTCCTGTGAGGTCCGTTTCCTGCAGAGTCCTGTCCGGCATTCTCTGAGAGAAATCGAACATGACGTAGCTATCAAAGTCAGGAACTACCAGCGTTCCGTCGCCGGGAAGAAATTCTTGGACGTTAGGCGTGGTGGGTTGGACCACGAAGGTATAAGCCTTGTTGGTCGTGACTGTGAGATTGTCTGTCAGAATAGTCGATGTATTAGCCACCTATGTCTTCGTTTACTGTTATTGTTACCGGAGAAATCTTTGCCAGCACCGTAGATCTATCTCGATAGACCGTGTTGATCACAACTTGTGTTTGGATCGGTGAATTTGCCACCTGTCCGGTCGTGTTTTGCTGGACGTTGACCGTGTTTCCTCCGATGATTATCTGAGTCTTGTTATCGTCGATCACTTTATTGTAGACTTTCACTACTTCTGGCACTTTGCCAAGATAGATCTTAGAGAGCTTTCTTCCGTAGACTCCGACGTCCCTAGAAGTTATGGTCGCGTTCCGGATGATCTGTTCCTGAGTGTCTCTGTTCACGATCCTCAGAATGTAGTCTATGGTGAAGCTCACCGCGACTGAAGAGTTCATCACCACCGGCCTGTATATAGTCGGCAGGTCGTAGTCGTCTGTCTGAGTGATCATCTGAGAGGCAGTGGTCACGAATCTCGTGCCGATCTGCTCTTTCATGTCTATCTGGTGGACTGCTATCCAGTTTCCGTTGGGCTGAGCATTGAGGCTCGCCATGAAATCAGCAAATATCGCTCCGTTGTACTCGCCATAGAGCTCAAAATAGTCTCCGGATGCCGACTGCTCAACCACTGCTGTCAAGAGGTTGAAAGGATCCGTCTGGGGTAGAGCCACGCTGTTCAGGTTTCTCGTCTCATAGACTGGGAATCCTTGTTCTTTGACAGTCTTGGATATTCCGTAAGTGAATATGTTAATCGTCGTCGTCTTGATGAAACCCTTGCCCTGAGTGAGCCTGTAGCCAAGACCGTTGGTGTTGGTCGGAGCTGCATAGAAACCGTCGATGATGTATTTTAGAGCAGGCACGTCTATCTCAATGTAAGTCGAATAGAGCCTCTCTCCGATCATGAAGGGTCGAGGATTCAGAGTAGGTGTGTCGCTCTTGAGATAGACTCTGGACATGAGAAAGGAATTCACTGAATCCCTTCTCTGATAACCGATCTCAAAAATGAAACCGTCGTAACTGTCAAAGTTGAAACCGGCTGCAAAGTGTATCTTGACCGTGTCATAGACCACGTTTACCTGTGGAACGAAAGACTGTAGCACTTGGTCACTGGGTGTGAGCTCAGGATCTATATCATTGTAGGAGATGCTTCTGGACGTGGTCAGAGAAGCGAAAGTAGAATAGTTGCCATCGATGGGCACTGCCGAAACGCTCCTGGTATTGTGAGAGATGTCTCCATACGCAGGCGGGTTGAAGAGGAACGTGTTGTCGGTGTAACCGTCAGACATGATCTCTATCGGAAGAGTGCTCGTCGAATAGGTCAGCGGATTTGCTGGATCCGCGTAGATGTATTCCACCAGAGCTCCGTCGTAGATCGGTATGAATCTTGAGCTTGTCATATTTTATCTTGAAATAAGAAGAAATCCGAGGACCGCTATGGCGCTACCTGAGATTATCTTCGTGAATTTGTTTTTGACTTTCTCTCTCCTCAATGACTTTTCCAGAGACTTTGAGTACTCTTCTTGGATTCTGAATTTTTCTCTCTCAGCATCGATGATGGTCACGTAATTTCTCTCTTTTTGCTGCATCGTGACGATGATGCTGTCCTTGAGAACCACTTTGGTCTCTGTCTCTTTGAGCTGGATCTCAGTGAGCTTCAAAAGTTTGGTGGCCGAGTCTCCTCTCAGGAGATCCTTGGCTATGAGCTTGACGATCGGAATCGGAAAGCATTTAACGGGGACTGTAGAAGTGTCCGTAACGCTCTGTGAAAAAGCTGTCGAGCTCGCTATCAGAATAATCGTTAACAGCAGTAATTTTTTCATGGTAGATCTCTTTTATTGTGGTCTTCTGAGACTTGATCTCTGTGATTCTCTTCTCGACCTGATTTATTTCCTCGCCATATTCCTCGATCTTGTCGTCCAGTTCTTTCTGCGCGTCTTCGATCACCTGGATGTGGGTGTTCAGTGAGTCTATGGCCTGTTTCGATTCTGCGCTCATCTCGACTTTAGGAGTCAGGATGAAGACGATCCAATAGAGCAGGAAGAGACCCAATGCCACATATCCGAGAAATTTGTAGTTAGACTTAAAGAAGTCCACTACTTTTTTCAAAATGTCTTTTGCTTGTATCATACTACTTCTTCTTTTAAGACCTCAAGCAGATATTCTGCGTTGATCTTTTCTGTGCCATAGACGAGTCGCAGCGTGTTGATGAACGCTTTTTCCTCGTTACGAGTTCGCAACATCTCTGTCTGGAGGACGTCTATCTCCTTCTTGATGTCATCGATTCTTCTCTGTGCTGAATCGAGCTTCGTGTAGAGAGAATTGTAGTTGTAAACGAACTCTCTGGCTTTTCTTTTTTCTTCTGCTGTCATGTTTTTGTTTTTATGGTAAAATACCGTGACCGAATTGGTTGCTATAATTAAGATCTATCTGAAGCTCACCGCTTCCTAAGTATTGGGCGTATGGCGGGAAGTAAGTGTCCCAGACCGGAGCAGCACCGTAAGCGTTCCACTGAGAGCTCGTCGTGCTATTTACTACCGCAACGAGTCCCATTGCTACATCATCGGCAGTGTCTCCTGATAAAGACGTATAAGTGACCGTCACACCGTAGACTCCGAGATAATAAGTAGTTCCCGTTGGAACTGAAGATCCAATTTGGAAAGTCTGGATTCTCCAGGTTCCAATTCCTCCTGTTATATTGCTTAGCTGGGTGAACGAAGCAGCTTGTGTGAAGCGACCTTCCCAGATATATCTCTCTCCCGCAGTCCACGGAGAAGGTGCGTACCAGGTGACCGTGCTACCTGTTGAGACTGCGCTGGTGCTGATAGGACCGACACTGGTTACTCCGCTGCTCGATATCGACCATGTGAGACCTTGGAACGTGGTTGAAGTTCCGAATGTATTATTGGTCAAAGTAGCTCTGTAGTAAGCTGTGGTGTTGAGCGTGGTACTAGTGCTGCTGCTCGTTCCTACTGAAGAGTTAGTAGTGTTCATTGTCGGAGACCAAGTCATGAGATCAGAGCTCGATTCGACGGCCAGAGAATTGGCAGTAAGAGGAACCTGTACCTGAGAAAGAACAGAGAAGCCTGTTCCGTTTCCGGTACCTGCAGTGCCACCTGTGCCACCTGTGCCACCTGTGCCGCTAGTAGCTCCAGAACAAGGATTGCCGGCAGGTGCTCCTGTTATGAGATAAGAAGCACTGAAGTTGAGAACTCCATTGGTTGAACCTTGATAGTCTATGAAGCTCAACCTTCTCATGCTCTTAATGTAGCCTGGATCGTTGTTCACGTAGAAGGCCATAGCCACTCCGCTAGTGCTCGCACAATAGAAAGAGGCTTTGACCGTTCCAGCTATTGGGTTGGTGGAACAAGCTCCGCTGATGTTGTGCGCTCCTGCTGAGTAGAACGGCATTCCGTACTCGGTACCGACTGCCGCTGATGCAACTGTGGAGTTCTCTATGTCTGGATTGTAAGGAAATCCAGTTACTATGAGGCCTGACTGGAAATAGTCAGGAGCACCCGGACAAGGAACAGAGCCTGGTATGGTGATGTTGAAGACTGCGTCCACTGTGATGGTATTACCGATGCGAGTGTACCTTGCTTTCTTGACTGAGTAGTTGCTCGTTCCGCTTGTTCCGAAAGTTCCGCTGACGGAACCCGGATTGTAAACAACCAGAGCCGGAGTCCAAGTGCCTTCTTCGTAGTAGTCTAGAGAGTGAGGATCGTTCGAACCGACACCCGCTGCAGGGAAAGCCAGGGCTTGAGTGAGCCTTCCTGAAGTAGAAAGACCAAAAGCTTCTGAACCTGCATTAGTTTTTACTGATATTAGCTGCTGAGAAGCCGTGGCACCTCTCACGTCCAGACCGATGTTGCTCGTTCCAGGCGTGTTGATGGCGAAGCTTCTGCCAGACGTGGTGACTATTGATCTTCCTGAGAAGATAGAAATGTCAGCGCTGGTTCCAGCGTTCTTTATGTAGATGGAAGCGTCTCCTGCGAGAGGAACTCCTGTAGGGTTGGCGTTGCCTAAGACTATGATGGCGTCTCCTAGAGCTCCGCTGGTTCCTTTCTTAAGAGTCAATGCCGCTCCGGCATATCCTGAGAGCGTAGACTCTCTGGACCAGAGCGTGATGTTTCCGACGCTGTTGTCCGCGCCAAAAATACCAGAACTGTAGCCTGTGATCGGATTGTAAGTTTGTATGGTTATGTTCCTGCCGGCACCAACGAAAACCTGTGAGTCTAAAGCGTTGATGTTGACACCGTTTGGATACGAACTGAAGATAGAAGAGTTGGTGACTCTCTTCTGTCCGATTATTTCTATTCCATCAGCCACGTCTAGAGTGATGTAGCTCATGTCATCGACTGAGTCAGTGTTGAAAGTTGATGCTCCGTCGCCTTGGACTCTCGAAAGAATGATGTTCTTGCCGACTCCGAGATCTTTTGGAGCATGGACGAAGAGAGAACCGTTGTCAGTATTGACGTCAGCCGCGTAAACGTCCGATATGTAATCTACCGGAGTGCCACCGATTCCTTGATCATCAGCTGCGCCAAAAGGAGCACCGCCGATGAGAACAGCCTGTTCGTTGCTTAAGTCTGAAGTGGCAGTGGCCAAGTCTGAGCTCGGTCTCAAATATCTGAATCGATATAGAGGTAGAGAAGTACTGATGCTTGTGGAGGAACCGTCCAGCTGGTCCCAGATGGTGCCAGTTCCCGTCAGATCTATTCCGGTTGCGACCCAAGCAGTGCCGCTATATTCGTACACGAGACCGGTGTTCTCCAAAAAGAGATCACCTGTGAGAAGTCCTGTCGTAGGAAAGCTACCGCCTTCGAACCACTTAGTTCCTCTGACGCCTTGTGGTCCAGATACGCCTTGAGGTCCGGTCGGGCCAAAGGGACCCTGTGGACCTTGAGGTCCTGCCGGGCCTCCTCCGTTCTGCAGCAGCTGGTCAAAGTTGTAATTGACCTTGTCTGCCATCTGGGAGATGGTATCTGATGCGATTATTTCATACAGTGTGATAGCCATCTATCTATTTCTTTGTTAAGTTTATGCTCACTCCAACCGATATTGAGTATCCTAGCTTCTTTCTATATATTGTCTCGAAGTTTAGGCTGTCTGCTCTTTGGTTCTGCACTCCGAAGTTCTTGTTGATAGCGAGACCTCCTGCTGATTTCTGCAGGTTAGTCACCGACATCCAAGAGAAATCGTCAGCTCCGCCAGCAACTTCTTTGGTGTACATGCTCACGTTGTTCACTTTGTACAGAGGGAGAATGTTCTTGGTCACGTAAGAATCTATGAACTGATTGATGTCAGTGTGAGAGAAGCTCGTGAATTTTGGATTGACGTAAGTCACAAAGGTGTCGTAGACTTTCTGTCTAAAGTACCTAATGAACCTCTCTTGGAGGTCTATGAAGAGCACTAGAGAATTGTCAGGACCGTAGCTGTAAGCAAATTCGGCCGGTAAGAAAGTGTCCAATGTTATTGACTGAGGGACTTTCAAATACTTTGAACCGAAGAAGCTCTTTTTCTCCAGAGAAGAAAGCGTTCCAGGCGACAGGACTCTCTTGGTCTTCGTCAAAAAGTCATTGAAATAACCAGGGTCCCACGAAGAAGCAAAGACGTAGAATTTATCTCTCTTGTCTATCGCAACTTCTCCGATCAACGGATAGAGGCTCCTGAAAGAAGTGTCGCTCGAGAGCTCAAGTATTGTGCCCGGATTGGTCGAATTTACTTTGTGGTAGAAATAGTTCCTGATCTGTCCGAAATTAGGATAGCTAGAATCGAACTGAGTGTTCTTGTATCGACAGAGTTCGAACACATTTTCTTCGTATGTAGTGGCAGCTCCCTGTGTGTTCGATTGGATGTAAGGATCCAAGAACTTGAAGAGATCCACGAACTTGACATTGTAGTTACCTGATTGTCTGTAAATGGGAAGGACTCCAGGTGCTTTAGCCACTGCGAGTTCGTAACCTACGACATCCTGCAAGTTGAAAGATGTCGGCTTGTTAGGATCGGGGACGTATCTCAAGTAAGAGGCTTTCACGTCCAAACTGCCAGCCGAAAGTTGCAGCAGGAATTCGTCGTAAGACAATTGACCTGTCTCACTCACTGTCTCATAGATCACGTTAGGATCTCCTAAGTTGATCGCGTTATAGATGCTGGCAAAGCTCGCAGAATTCATCCTGCTGATCAGAGCTTCATAGCCTCCTCCGATCACACCGTAGAAGCCATTCTTAAAATTCTGTAAGTTGGCTCCTGAAATAGGAAGATTGATGTCAACTCCGTTCTTCTTCACGGTAAGAGCTATTAAGGTTCCATTGCTCAGAACCTGAGTTATGTTTGATATTTGATAAACGTCCGGTGATACGTTGAAGACGATGTCTTTGAAAGTTCCTGAACTGCCCTCTGTGATCTCAGTGAGGAATCTAGTTCCTACACCTTTGATGGTGTATGTGCCTCCGATGCTTCCAGAGCTCGTCAGAGGATTGATCCAACCCGTCATTTGAGTCGTAGAGAAAGTAGCCGGATTGTAAGCCGTGATCGGAGAAGGATAGAATCCGGTGATAGCCGAAGCTATGTTAGGATTGAATGTCGTGAGGTTAGATCCACTGACTGTAAAAGTTCCAGGTGTCAGCAGACTTTGCAAGTTATAGAGCAGAGTCCTATCAATGATGCTAGGGTTGCTGTCAGGCTGCATCAACGGATAGTTCACTTTGAGAAAGATCATCATCGTGATGGTCTTCCATTTCTTGTTCCTGACTACTTTTATCTGAAAATTAGGTTTGTCTGTTCTCGTAGTCGGAATGAGAATTGCTGCGAACTTGTAATCGTTGAAGTCAGTGTTTCTCGTAGTCTGTATGGCGTCTGCATTGTAATTGAGATCTACGCTGCTCTCTACTCTCTGTTTAGCTATCACCTTGATACCTCGGAAGAAAGCCTGTGCAAAATTCTGAGAATTTCCTCCTTTGAACCTAGCATACCTGATCTGCTTGTCAAAATAAGCATAGGTCGGACTCGGGCTAGTTAGAGAGACGAGATAGTCGACTATGAAGAAATTAGAAAAATTGTCAGTGACCACGTTCTGGAAGAAGCCCGGTGCGCTACCGACGCTGTCGTCTGGCGTGGAGTTGAAGTAGCTCCAAGTGCTCGGCATAGAGTCCTGAGAAAAATAAGTAGGAATCTGTCCCAAGAGGTACCATTCGTGAGAAAAAGACAAAGGATCTTGCTTGTTAGTGAAAGGAGAAGGCGTGAAGTTGTAGACTCCAAAAGCCTCCGAGAAATTAAGTCTGTAAGGCTTGTTTCTCACGTCTTTTCCATACTCGTCATAGACCCATTTGCAGACAGTAGGAACTGTCCTCGAAAAGAGAGCCAAGTTCTTGTTGAAATTTTCAAAGAGCCTGTCGTATTCCGAGAGGATGATCATCTCTTCTTGGTCGGTGTTAGCTGTATTTTCTAAGACCGGCTGTAGTTTTGAGAATCCGCCGTTGAGATAGAAATTCACTATGTTAGGGTAAGAGCCCTGGTTCACAGGAAGCAAAAGTATCTGGTTAGAACTGTTAGCGAGCTTTACTCTCTGGTTGTACTCGTTGTATTCTTCTGCGAGCTCTCCTTCTTCACTGTACTGTGGACTGTAAAAGTCGAAGTCAAAGTCTCTCAGCGGAAATACAGAGAGCCTTCCAAAAGGCACGTCGTACAGATTGTAGAGCGACACCCCGCCGGATCGGCTGGCCTTTATGCCATTCTCGTCAAAGAAAGCCGAGACGTAAGTCCCTAAGTTCTTGAACTCTACCACGTTGCTGTTCTTGTCATAGACCGGTTCTTCCAGATAGAGACCGTAGCCGAGACATTCTGCTTTTGCACCACTTATGAGGTCTGTGTATTTTCCTGTTATGCTTCCGCTCAGGGTTCTTGGAATTCTGATACGAGACTTCTCATAGTCGGTTCCTCCAGTAAAATAGAAACGATCTATCACCGATCCGGTTCCGGTCGTGAAGATTCTAGGAAAGATGGTGAGCTGCGGAATTTCTCCGATAGTCGTGTCCAGTTGAAAATTAAGTCTGTTGAATCTCGATCCGGCGAATCTCGAATAGATGACTACTGTGTCTCCTTGAGCAGTTGCACTGAAGAATCTCTGTCCTTGGCTATAGAAATTTATTGCCGAGACTATCGCTTTAGCTACGTCAGCCGGCTGTCCTTGCCCATTGAAAAAGTATTGAAAACTTTTCCCGTAAGAATTTGCTCCAAGATTAGAATCAACCAAAGTCGAATTGCTCTCGATCGTAAGAGTGAATCCTGTCCCGTCATAAAAATTGATGGTGTAACCGATCGGTATTGTTCCTGATATTTTCCAGCTCGTGGCTGACCTGGCTTTACCAGGAAGTATGAGAGAGTCGAAGAAACCGTCAGATGCTGTATATCCAGCAAAAGAGGCCACGTCGACTTTAGTATCAGAGAGCCTGACAGAATCTCCGGTCCATTGTGAACCTTTCTTGAGAGAGTGGACTTCACCGTTCTTGTTTTTAACGACAAAGATTGAATCTATCTCGTTTACTCGTGTTGACGTAGGTACTCCGGTTGAAGTGTTCACGCTGTTCGGATCGTAATAGATGACCACTCCGTTAGGATTGTCCATCGAAAAATAAGTCTTCTTCTCCAGAGTGTCTTTTTCTGGCAGAGAAGGTGTCTGTGTCTTCTCGAGAGAAGAGTTTACGTAAAAAGCTTCTCCGTCCATCTTGAAAGTTCCTTCTTGGACGAAGTTAGCGTATATGCCAAAATAACGATTGATAGAGTACTCGTCAGCTGTAGAATCAGTGAAGAGAAACTCGAGATTGACCAAGTTCGCTGCTATCACCCCGTTTCTTTCAAAACCGCTAGTGACGAAGTATTCTTCTTCTATGATGGCTTTGTCTTTGCCAAAGAACTGTTTGTATAGTATCTCTCCCTTTTCTACGAATCTTCCATCTGCATAAGAGATCCCTCTAAACTGAGTCATCTGGTCTTTTTCTAAGCTCACGAAGAGCGGAGATTCTGGGAATGTCTGTTGTGATCTGTAATTTCTGATGTATTTTCCGATGTCAGTAGATGTCGTCAGATCAAAGGATTTGATGAGAGAACAGCTGTTCAGCACGTTCTGCACAAAATTTTCACTGGTGAAAGCTTGGTCTATGCCGGCTTCAGGATTCGTCTGGCCTACGAGATTAAAAGCCACGGGGTCGTCTATCCTGAAGACCAAGAAATAATCGGGAATCTGTTCTTCGAGCCAGAGGGGTGCGAGTATTCCCAGGTCTTCCGTGTAGGCTTCTGAAGAAATGGCTTCGGTCCCTGACGCGTAGAACATTTCATACTGTTGGTCGTAGGTCGGAAGAACAGCAGTGTTCTCGCTCTGTTCTTTGAGGCTGTACGCCACTTCCTTTGGAGTCTTTCTAGTTGCATAAAAGCTCGCAACGTCCTTGTCGTAGGACGACTTGGGATCTACGGGGATTGCCTTGTAGATAGAGTTCGAGAGGACTTGATTAGCGTCGAAAGACTCTAAAAAAATCTTGCCCGAACTGTTGACGATCAACTTCACATTGGTCGTCAGCTTAGGATTTGTTCTAATCAGCTGAAAAGAAGCTTTATCTAAGATAGCCTCAGCCATGCACGCCTTTTGTTTCTTGATCTATATATTTCCCGTGCAGGACTGTGATCTTCCTTACTGGATGTTCAGATTGTACTGCTCGCGGTCCATGAAGTCATCGTTAACTCTGTAGACTCCTCTGGAACCTCCACCGCCACCGCCGCCTACGCTAGGTGCTAGAGTTCTAATGGTGTTCTGGAGGTCGTATAGAGCTCCGGTGACGTCCACTCTTGGGAGTACGTCTAGATTCAAGTTGTCAGGCGAGTATTTAGCAGTGACTTCGACGTCGAAGGAAAAGACGTCTCCGCCTTTGACGTAAATGTCAATGCCGATGCCCTTCGTATACTTAAGATTGGTAGTTCTTCCTGTAGAGTCTCCGCCTATGTTACCGATTCCAGTCGTGCCAGATCCGAAATAATCGGTCATTCTGTACTGGAAGCTGATAGGAACTTTGATAGAAGCCGTAGTTCCAGCAGTGATCACCTTCACAGAAGTCTGGGCTTTACCATTGACGACTATTGAATCGTGCTTGTCAGTCGAGAGGAAGAGGTAGGCTCCACAGCTTCTCTTGCCCAATAGGTACTGGTCGTTGCTGTCGAAAGCCATTTTGACTCCTCTCTGATAGTTGAAAGGTGCCAGACCAGCTCCAGTGTAAGAAGTACCGCCTCCACCGACTATGCCTAATGAGTTGTCGGCGAGAGTAGAGCTAGCTGTGATATTGAAAGTTCCTGTAGTCCCCATCGAGTTCATCTTCTCGTACAGATACATTGATTGCTGCTTTCCACGAGTGTCGCTGTCGAGTAGAGGAATGAATTTAGACTGTCTGAAAAGAGGTAGCGCGACCTTTCTTCCCAGCGTTGTTGAAGTAGGTTGGACCGCTGTACATGCGGAGAATACGTCGATTGGCGTAGCGTTAGCTCTGAGGTCTGCTGAGCTCGGCACTGTTGCACCGAGTCCTGAACCGGTTCCGGTGTCATAAGTAGAGGTCTCATAGTAAGACTTGAGAGAATCGAGTCCGGCTGCAATGACGGGGTGTGCAACGTGGACTTCTAAAACGTCTCCGGTTGCTGCACCAGATCCAGCGTAACCGCTGTCGGTGCTCGGTTTGAACGTAGAACTTGCGCCATCCCAATAGAAAGACCCTCCCCAGATGAACTGTGAGGTGTTTCCAGTCGTGGTGGCTGTAGTTCTCGTATAAACGTTTTCCGCGTCGTCCAATTTGTCTATTCGAGTTCCGCTCGGGTTAGTGTAGCTGTAAAAATCTTGTTCTGCGGCGATGTCCTTGTATCTGGCGTAGATGAACTGACCTTTGACCTGGCAAGACTGGAAAGGAGACAGAGAGTCTATGTTTCCGTACTTATTGGTCGCTGCCACATCAGGATTCGTCAGAAGCAGAGGAACGATGTCGTATCTTCTGACTGTGTTGTAATCGCTGTCAGAAGAAGTGTAAGTATTGTAGTTGTCGAGATAGCCGTAGATGGAAGCCGGTATGGTCGAAGAGACGCCGTTGGCCGGATTCTCAGATTCTACTACCTGCCTGTCACTGCTGCCCCATACTCTAGAAACGAGTTCCAGAGGAGTTTGCGTTGCGTTCTTGATGTTGATGAAGAAAGTCTTTGTAATGATGGCTCCCTTCTTGATGGTCAGACCGTTGACTGCGTCGGTGTAGTAGCCCGCAAAGAGCGAGTTTTTCTGGTTCCTTGCGATCGGAGTTTCCACACCATTCTCGTCCAAGAAAGTAAGCTGGATCTCGGCTTTGACACCTGAAATCTGTTGTTGCAACTGGATGATGATGTTCTGGAGTTCATTAAGCTTAGTGAAAAGATCAATAGGCTGTTGGGTGCTCGTGGCCACAAAACCAGAAGCAATCACTCCTGCATCGTGAGCGAAGTATCTCTCTCCTGAATAGAAAGAGCTTGAAAGGTGGGTGTCTATCCCTTTGGCGTTGATGGCCTCCTGAAGAGTTATCGCGGCCAATGCGTCTTGGTTCTGTTTGATGAGATCGCTTAACGCGTTGTTAGTGTTGATGTCTTCCGGAAAAGTAAGAACCACGCTATTAGAATATGCAGACATGGCCGGATTCGAAGGCCATCCTGCTTCAGAGATCGATTTGATCCTGATCTCTACCTGCTCTCCTTTTTGGATGGGTATGTCGACCTGGTTGATGTTAATGCTGTCGGCGTCCTGTGTGATGACCGGATCCCATTCATACTGTTCTGTAGTGACGTTGTAAGTTCTAGGTCTAATAGAACTGTAGACTTGGTTCCAGTTGGCATAAGCTCCTGTGGTCGAGACCCCGTTGTCCACAAAATCGAAAGTCTTTACCGGATTGGCTGCACCTGTAGAAGAGAGGTATCTGTATTCTACCAGGAACTGGACTATCTGCTGAGTTCCAGTCTCAGGAGAGACTCTAGGTTCTGGTATCGGATAGAATCCTCTGATCCTGTACTTAGGATCCGCTGTGATGAGACCTGTGTCTCTGACTCTGGCGTCTATCTCTTTGACCAGAGAATTGTAGAGGTCGGCCTTGGTTCCTCTCTGCTGTACGAGGCCAAAGAGAGCGTTTCGATCGGCATCTCTTTCTACATTGTTTTGATAGTTCTTGGTAGCGATCTCTGCTCTTTTCTGAGTGATCGCACTGTCGAGTTCTTTGAGTTCTGAACTCAAGCTATTCTTCTGCTTGCTCAGATCTTCGATGTTTTTGACCGTGGTCTGATCAGTGATCTGCTGATTGATCTGCACGACTTGAAAATCGGTGTCCACCAACGTAGGCGCATTTGGCTGAAGAGCCTGAGCACTCGTTGGAAATTTATCGATCGAAAGAGACATGATGTATCTTCCGAAATCAATGACCGCGTTTTTATAGTAGGTCGAGAGAGGAATGATAGTTCCATCTCCCTGCATGTACAGTAGATCGTTAGTGTAGAACGCCGTTCCTGGAGACCAATTGACGGCCGGTATTCTTGAATTGGGATCGACCGGCTTGATGAAGACTATCATGTATTCATTGAAGCCTACGTTGAGATCCACTGAAATGGTGTCATCTGTGGTAGAATAGATCTTGAGCACGTTGGCTCCGATGGCTATTCCTTTGTTGCCTTCCACGAGTTCTAATGTGACTGCGTTGGTCGAAGTGTCGATGCTCTTCACCACATATCTAGTGTCGATGGGACTGCTGTTGACCACGAGGCTGTCTCCTACTTTGAGAGACATTGAATTCGTGACCGTCAGAGAAGCGTCGCTGTATGTGAGCTTGTTCAGAATAAAAAGCTTGGTAGTGCTTGAACTCTGAACGCTGTTGACGACCTGTGTGACATTGGATGTTGTGATGTCCACCACGTCAAAATCTCCGTAGAATTTATTGATGTTCGGAGGAAGTTCTACGACGCTCTCATCAGCCACATAGATGATTTGCTGGTCGTCTAGCGCAGTAAGAGTGGTCGAATAGTCTAGAGTGGTCGAACCCTTGATGTTCTCGTTAAAGAAGCTCAGCTTCTGCGGAGTGTCCAGCGTCAAGAAGACTCTTTCGACCACGGCTTCTTCCGTCTGGTTCGGAACTTGTCCGGTAAGATCAAAAGAAATGTAGAGAAGAGGAGTCAGAAAGTTATCAAAGAAGTAGTTGTCTTTGATCTTGAACTGAGTGATGCTAGGGATGACTGTGAGGTCGGGCGCCTCGGAGAGGAGGCTAGAAAGAATGATCTTTCTGAATGTTCCATCGCTCAAAAGAAGGCTGCTGTTCCCACCAACATTAAAATTTGTCAGAGTCTTTACGTTCTGATCCAACCTGTCAATCTCGCTCTTCAGATAACCGAAGCTGGGGACTTGGATCTTTTTGGTGTTTCCTAACCCATCGGTCAGGTCCACCGAGACTGTCTGAGAAGAGCTCGTGATGGCCTCAGTTATCTTCTCGTAAGCTGTTACGTTGTTATTGTACAGCCTCAGAAGCTGAGGAAGGATCGTTGATATTGAATTCTGACTGTTAGCCATCTAGTTTTATATTATCGTAGTATATCTATCGCAAATGCGTAGAGGTCTGAATCTAAACAAGTTATTTCGAATATGGGCCTGTTAGAAAGAAGATCGGAGGCAAAAATGTTGCCGACCGTCACTCCGTAGTTTCCATAGCCTTTTCTGTTGACAGAGTCAGTGAAGATCTGAATGTTCCGGCCTGCCATGTCAATGGCTGCTGGAAACACGATTCTCGAAGTCTGTCCCTTAGAGAAAGGAGTGCTGCTGTCGTCTATGAATATCTTCAGATCGCCTCCAGCAGAGCTCATGTTGCCTGTTCCGCTAGAAGTGTAGAGCCTACACATGTTAGAGAAAGGTTCTAAGAGATACACTGCGCCAGGAGAAGAAACCGAAATGTCCAGCGGCGTAGCCGGTGTGATCAGGTTACCATTGAGGTCTGACGGAACGTCCAGAGCGTAAGATTGGACCTTATTCGTGACCTTAATCTTGTTAGGAACAGATTTGTCTAAAATTATTCCAGGACCTTGATACAAGACGTCCGTGTTGTACTGTAGAGTAACGCTGATATTACCAGAGACTAACGCATTAAGTTCCTTATTGATCTTATTGATCATGTCTAAGAGTGCCGTGGATGAACTGTAGTTCATTCTGGCGTTCTGTAGATTTGTCTCCAGAGTTTGGATCTTGCCGTTGATGTCCTGAACATTAGGGATCGTGGCTGCTCTATTTTCTAGAGCCTGCACTCGGGTATCGAGCTCTGTGTATTTGAGTTGCTGTGACTCAAAGAATTTGACAGATTGCTGAAGCTCAGCAACCGCCTCCACAAATTGTCCAGTTGAGAAGGTACTGTATTCGTTGACTATCGAATTCACTCCGACCGTAGTCGAAGAAGCGTCTATTCTCAAGTTGAGCTTGAAGCCATAAGAGTTTCCGTTCTCTCCTGTGAGAGAATTCGGCTTAAATTTCTGCAACCTCTGAATGTAACCTCCTTCTGGAGTGAGAGTGACATTGTCCAGCAGGAGAATCCCGTAGAGGTTGGTTGCTTTGTCCAGAGGATTGCTCACGTCATACAGGTCGTAGTAGACGAGTACCGCATTGAACTCGAAGTTTGGAGCCTGGTCCGATCCATTGAACTGCATGATCGTGTCCAGATTAGGATCTGCCACGATGGCCGCGTAATCATTGGCCTCGAAATCTATTCCGATTCCATCGAGATTTGTTCTTCTGTAAGCGACTCCGCTGAAGCCTGAAGGATTGTTGTAATCGGCTGGATATTTCTTGATGTCCGAGTTGGTCGGACTGGTAAAAGAAGTCGGCTGAGTAAAATACGAGTTGATCACTGTCTGCGGATAGGGATCATTCATCCAATCTGCATCAGGGTCTGTCCAATCTACTTGATCGTCGACGTCGTAATATGCTCTGATGTCCAATCCTTCAGGATGAACTGTATCTACGTTTCTGCCAAGAATGTACTCGGATGTTCCCTGAGCTATCATGTCAGGCTGGTAGTTAGCATCTGATGTAGTTTGGAAGAGAACAGTCGGCGTTCCCCCTACCTGAGTTGGAACGTAGATGTAGACTTCCGTGTAGCTGTCTCCGCCTTTTTCTACGTTGTTGATGACGTCAATGTCACCGATAAATTTTACTACTCTCTGATACTGAACTGCTCCGGTTGCTGCAGGGTCTTCCTCTACGAATCTCGGCGTGAGAACCGTAGGACTAACCTCAGCGGTGGTAGCTGTTCTAAATCTGACAGCTCCTGTTTCTTTGAGCCACTTGAAGAATATCCTTTCAGCGACTCCCTGCTTTAAGCTTGTGTCATATTCGACATCGTTCAGTATCAAGCTCTCAAAGTTGAAAGCGTAATTCTGAAGGCTCTGTGCAAAATCTACGTTTCTGTCAGCCTCAAGACCGCCATTTACGATGCAACCGTCAATGGTGTCAAATTGCATGTAGTTATTGTAACTGCCAAAGTCTGAGAAAGGGAGTGAATTGAAATCAGGAAGATCCAGAAGAACATATTTGGAAAACACGAACCTGAGGTTCGTGTTGTTAATAGTCTTCGATAGGTCTTTCGCAGCAGAAGAGAACGTATAAAACGTTCCTCCTTGCACCTGCGGCGTCCTTATGAGTGGGGCTACTGCCATCTATTAGTTGTTGTGTGTTTACGATGATAAAGTATATCCAAGACCTCCTATGAGATACCAGACTGGGTTGTTAGAAGAGTCTGGAACACAGAGGAAGTGTGCAGTCTGGCCGATTCCGTCTAGGACGACTTTCGTCCAAGTACCGGTAAGCACCAAGACTGTGCTCGCGTCTGCCACGATGTCCACGGCTCCTGTCGTAGAATCGTAATAGCAGAAGACGATCTCTTGCCCGATCTCACCTTCAAACATAGTGACGGTGATCGGAGGCGTTCCGTTGTTAGAGACTCTCTCGATCGTGTAAGTTGGAACGGCCGATCCTGAACCTATGTTCTTGGTCAGAGAAGGCGCCGTTGTGACTTCATTGATGAGCACCGAATCTACGTTGTCTCTGTAGAGATTGCCCTGGAGATTGATGTTTCCTTGCACGGTAGGATTGGCGAGAATGTTGAAGACCGAAGTCGTGATCTGCAGCTTAGGAGAGCTCAGACCGACCGTCAAAGTGTTGGTCGTGAGACTCGTGAGATTGGTTAGCGTGCCTGCAGATGTGTTTAGATAGACCAAGATGTCATTCACTGCGTCAGCTAAGACGTTGAAATTATCGTTGATCACTAACCTGGAACCCGCTAAGGAGTCTGTTCCGAGGATTTCCGTTACTGAGATTGACATTTTTTACTGGTTTTAGTTTATTATGAGAAAATTCTTTGTTGCTTCGTATTGGTTGCCGTTCGTATCTTTCAGAGTGAGACCTATCGAGTACTCACCGGGCTTATCGAACAGGTATGCCAGATACCTAGCTGCAATGTATTTATCATCGCCGAAATCTGAATTCGTGTTGTTGGATATTGACCAGCTCGCGGTCATCGGATCCTTTCCTCTGATCTCAGAGAGATCGAAAGAAAAGACCACGTGAGTGGATCTAGGCAGAGTGATCTGGTTGTCTATCACTCGAGCTGAATTCCAGCTAATCGAATAGTTCTTCGAATTCGAAGTCCTTCCAATGGCCAATTCTGCCGTGTTTCCGTAGACGTCTGAGAAGTCTCCGTACTTGCCGAAGTATCTAGACACACACTGGATGTACAGAATGTTATTGTAATCGTCCTTGTCCCTGATAGGGTTGTAGACGTATTTTGAGAATGTCGGGTTAGTCGTGCTGTTCAGCCACCTCGAGAGCTCGAGCATGTCGCCTTGAGCCGGTATGTTGATGTTGTGAGTTCCATCCGAATCTACCAGAGTCAGAGTGGTGAAAGACGACGTTGGGTTGTAATAGATGATGTTGAAGAAAGCCGGAGTGTCTCCTGCGAGAACAGTGCCTTCCCACCAGTTGTGCTGGTTGTCTATCCATCTAGAATACTCTAAGTTGTCCCAGAAGAAAGGTCCGACGAAGCTGTACTCGTCATTGTCTCTGAATGTGCTGATGTGAAAGTTGGCATAGGGGCTGTACTGGTTGTTCAGCGCATAGTTTGCTCTGTTGAACATTTCCCAGCTCACCTCGAACTTGTCAAAAGGATCGTTAGGCAAGAAAGGCAAGTCCCAATACGATGCGTACTCTTCGATCAGAGGAGATTGAGCTGCCGGTTTGCCAGGCACTCTGAGCTGCTGAGGGACTTCTATCTTCGTGTTCCACGTGTAGTAAGGTTCTCTGATGGCAAACGTGCCCAGAACTTCCAAGTTTCTAGGCTTCACTATCACATAGTCTTCTTGGCGGCTGGTCGATATGTTATTGTAATAGTCGTACAGCCGCATCTCTATGTCGTATGCTCCAATATAAGGCAAAAAGAGAGCCACCTGATCGTAAGTTCTGATGTCTCCTCGGACAGAATAGAAATAGGACGGCGAGTCGTCTGTTTTCGGTTTGCTCACTATCCATTCTATCTCGGCGATGTTTCTGTATTCTATGTAGTTCCAGCTGAAGACTTGAGATCCGCTGCCAAAGGTGTCGAGCTCTGCCCAGTACGAATTTGAGTTGTCCCATGTCGTGTCTTCAAAGCTCGTGTTATTGAGAACTAGAGGAGCTCCGACCGGTATGTTTACGTTGTCCGGGAGCTGCTGTACTGTATTCAGATTCGGAGCGTATCGACTAAAGTAGGCCAAAAGCACGTTAGCCAGGTCCCCGACAGTGAAGAATCTTCCGTCAGTAGGTCCTCCGAGAGGGCCATTGGGATTCGGATATCTGCCGTAATTGCTTCCGCCGATGGTCTGGTCGCTGATGCCAATGTTGTACCCTGCTACGGTGAGAGGATTGCCACGAGGTCCGATAAAGATGTTCTGTGGAATGTCATACGGAGTGTACTTGGCAAAAGTGAGGTCTTCTATGGTCCTCAGATCTTGCAAAAAGATTGTCCGTCCCGGATTGGCTTCAAAAGAAGTGTCACATCCGGTGATCACGGTGTCAGTCCTGGTAGAACTAGGCTGCACCGTTATCTGGCTCTTGCTGAAAAAGTCCGCTTCACCGACGATGTCGATGATCTTTGCGTTCAGAGGTAAAAAGTCTTTCTGCAGCTTCTGCTTCAGACCGTAGAGCTTGATCAGGACTTCTTCCAGGCTATAAGTGTAGACTTCCTGTGTCGTCGGCAAGTCGTATTCGTCGTAAGAATTCGGAACTATTTCGTTGATCTTGTAGAAGAGCCCGAACTTTCCGGTCTTTCTCAGGTTCCTGCTCGGAACTTTGACGTTCATGTCGTTGAATCTAGCCGTAGGCTTCAGAAGCTCTATGGGAAGAGTCTGGACATATTTACCGAAGTAAGCCGAGTACGGGTCGATGTCTCTCCAGTACTCTTTCATGTAGATGTCGTCGTAGCCAAAATACTTGATGGCTGTGATCAGAGACCTGTACGCTCCTGTGTAAGAGAAGATGTTGTTTCCCTCTAGAAGAGCTTCTTTCTTCTTCTCGTTCAAGAGTATCTGGTCGTATAGAGGTTCCTTGATGTCGCTGTCTTTGAAGATGCGATAGTCGTCGTTGCTGATCTCGTAACCTAAGTTGGTCGTCATGACGCTGAGCCTCGGATCTTCTCCGACGACTTCTCCGTAGATCATGACCTCGGCGACCAGACTTCCGCTAGGTCTATCGATGATAGAGAAAGTTCTCTTGTAAATGTTTTCGTTAGGAGAAGAAAGAGCGACATTGATCTGTAGGACTTCATTGGTCACTACAGAAGTGTGGAGGTTACCTTCAGTGTCGTAGTATTGGTAAGGATCCCAATCGAGCTTGACCGAAAGCTCATCTGCTTTCTGCAAGAAGGGGACCAGGTCCTCAGAATCGTACGTGAAAAAGAAGATCTCATCCGGCAGTTCGTAGTTCCAGGTGGCTATCCAACCGGGTTCGCCTGTAGAAGAAGGTGCATCGATCTCGTGCGGAAAAGCGTACCTGACGATTCCTCTTGAATCGTACATTTTCTGGACGATGAAGATCTGAGCCACTTCAAAGAGGTCTGTCGAGACTCTCGGAAGGTACATGGAGCCATACCAGGACTGAGCGGTCTCGTCATAGGCAAAATTTAAGTTGTTGCCGTGCTTGTCGAAAAACAGTAAGTCCTGGTACCTCATTTAGTTTATGTAGCGAGTGTCTTTATTCACTGTGAAGTTGTAGTAGATTCTGACTTTTTTGACAGTCTCTATGTACTCCACGCAGATGTCGTTCAAGTATTTTAGAAAGTTCGAAACTTTCAGGTTTCTCAAAAGATAGGGTGATACAGAGTTGGCAATGAGCTTCTCTCTGTAATCATAGCCTCTCCATTTGATGTTGTCTCTCAGAGTGTCCTGCACCGCATAGAGACTCACACCGCCATTGTTCTCCTCGTTCTGAGACAGGGTATCAAATTCGCTCAGAGTGTTTATCGCCATCTTGCTATATTTTTAGACCGAAGAAGGGTTGGAATTAGCCACCGCGCCGTTAGCCACTAAGTTTCTATTCCTAAGCTTCTCAAAGTTCTGGTTTTGAATCTGGTTGTAAAGGTCGGCTTTGATGCTCTCCTTGAAGAAGACGTTAAGAGACGACAATTTATTGTCATCTGGATATTCTTCGTAATAGTTGTTATTCCTGTCGTACCAATCGCCCCTGATGGCAACGATCTCGTTGTCAGTGATCTTGATGTCACCGAAGTCGTCCAAGCCTAGACCTGGATCTTCTCCCGGCGCCAGAGTGATTCTCTTAGTAGCTAAAAGAGCTTTCTGCTTGGTCACTGGATCATAACCTTCCACTTCTACCTCATAGTAACCGTTTCTGATGGCAGTTTCGTTCTGTTCAGATACGAAGAAGACGTTCACTGAATCGACGCCAGGAATCTGTTCTATGAGAGAAACTAAGTCTGATCGAGGAACTCTGTCTCTTCTTTTGACGTTAAGAAAGTACTCGTTGAGCCTTGATCTCACCAGGCTTCTGATCTGAGCTTTGTCTGCATTGTCGAAGAACCTGAGCACCACATTGATTGCATATTTGCTGATGCCTATGTCCACTATCCTGTTTTCTGCAGTGATCAGCATCTGTCCGCTGTTGTCCAGAAGCTCGTACACTCTCGCCTTTTCGACCTCAGTGAGAGTGAATTCTTCCAGAGGCAGAGTAAAATAGTCCAGGTCAGAAGTAAGCTTTGCTTTGATATCAGGCACGAGGACCAGATAGACCACGTTATCGTCGTCTACGTACTGATCGTCTTTGGTATTGTATGCATTGACAAAAGAGAAGAAGCCATACTTTTTCAAGAAATAGATGTAAGCGTCTGGATTGGCCAAGACGAAAGACTTGCTCGCATGTGGAGCTATGATTCTCGTAAAGTCCGGGTTTTCTGGAGCCGATCCGAAGTCAGGTGCCAGAGATACAAAGATTTGGAACGTGTCGTTGAGATTGACAGTATTGCCAAACTCGTCAGTACCCTCAGTGATGAAGGTGAAAGTGGCTCCGGTGTTTCCTTGTAAGTTTCCTATGGGGCCTCTAGAAATCATGTACTCTACTTCTATGAGGCTTCCGGCCGGTGGCTTCCTGCCAAAGTTACCGTTTCCGAAGTAGACGTCTATTCCACCGTTGATGCCCGTCTTCACGAGACATCCTCTCTCTTCAGGTCCTATGTCATAGAGAGAATCGTAGACTGAGTATTCAGCGCCGTTCACTCTGACTCGAGTGTAAAAATGGTCTGTCGGATTGTTAGTTATCACTGAGAAGCTCTGCATAGAAGTGCCTAGTCCCGTGAAACTTTGGGTCTCTATAGATCCTTCCTTGACAGTGAAATAGAAAGTCTCCTGACTCGTTTTGTCGATCCTCTTTTCAGAAGAATCTAAAAAGACCAGATATATGAGGCTGTTGTCCAGACACTGGAGTTCAGTTTTGTCTCTGATTACGATGTAGTTTCCTTGCACACTCTGTGCGGCGTCGGTCTTGGGAACTAGAGCTATTTTTCCGATGGCTGAAATGGCTCGAGTGGGATTGTGTCCAGTGAGCCTAGAAAGACCATATATCGAAGCCACATTCTTAGCCGTAGCAAAATTGAGCTCCGATATCGCGCTCTCAATGTAATAGAAGATGAGCTCTCCTATGTTAGAAAGAACTGTTAGGAGCTGGCCATAAGGAGAAGCAGGTGTAAAAGCGTTCTTGGTCTGGCCATAAACCTTCGTCATATAATTGTAGGCCTGGGTGTAGATCCTCAGGGCCGTGATTGCGTTTTTACTTAAGAATCCCATTCTCTTTTTCTATATTAGAATACCACGGTCAATGCCGGAGCTCCACTTATGTTTATGTTTACTTCAGCCAAGTCTCTCGATTCGCCCTCATAAAAAGCCACCGATACGTCCACCGGATACGTGACCGTGAGAGGAATGAAGAGGCCAATCTGAGTCCTAACGGCACTCTCGATGGCTATCGTGTTGAAAGTCAGATCAAAGATGTAGTCTTCCAGGTTCAGACCGAATTCTTGCACTCCAAGAACTCTGGCCTTTGGTGTGGTCAGCGTACATTCCAGCTGCTGTAAGAGCAAGCTGATGTCGTCACTTATTTCCAAAGCCTCGTTGGAGTACCCGACTGAATCTATGGGCCTACAGTAAATGTCTGACATTCTCTCTTCTAATTGATATATTTATCCACTATATTATTGTAATATGTTACGGAGCGGTCTTCAGGTGATCCAAATAGCCGGCCATGAGATCAGTGAACCTGTCGTAGGTGTCTTCTATCTTGTCTGGATCTTTTTCGTTCTTGACCAGCTTTTCGACTGCCTTGAGAGCTTTTTCACACTCACTTTTTAGAGACTCGGCTTTCTTCTGGTGAGCAGCTATTCTCTCTGGAGAAACTGCCTCGTCGATGCCTTTCTTCTGAATCTCTTTTGCGCGGTTCCAAATCTTTTTGATCATCGCCATGTCTTTCATCTCCCTGCTCTTGGCGAAATCTTCGGCTTTGTCAGCTGATTTAGGGAGCTCGTTTCCGTAGTAGTCGATCATGTCGACAGCCAGAAGATCCAGCTTCTCTTTTTCGTTCTCGTTTAAAAATTGTAAGTACTGTAGCATATTCGATTTGTTTTTAATCTGTGAAGAAGTAGTCTGTTCCTTCGTCTCCTTTGATCTCCTCTTCTATTTCTTTGAGCTCATCCACGCCTTCTGACTTGATGTCGGCGTAATTGATCTGGATGTTACCTGGCAGATTGAAAGTGAAAGTCCCTAAGACTCTTCCAAGCTGTTTTTTCACCTGTGCCACCACATACCTGATGAAGATCTCGTCACTGAAGAGAGCGCAGTCGCTGATCTTTTCGTAGATGAGAAATATGACGTCGTTCGTCGGAAGTTCTCCCATGAACCTGAACTTCTTGTTCAGATAGTTGTAGTTGTAAGAGATCATCCCTTGTAAGTTCATCCTCGCTATGTCGATAAAGTATGCGTTGATCACGTAATACATCATCTGCTCAGAGCCGATACCTGCGCCGTAGACGTTGTTATAGATGAACTTGTCTAGAGCAAAATCTGGATCCAATCCTACAAAGCTCATTCCACCGAAACCGCCGTCTTCTCCGGCCCATCCTGAAATCTGATAGACTGAATTGACAGCCCAAACAGCTTCCGGCATTGTAATCTCACCGGTCTTTCTAAAAGTTTCCGTGTTAAAAGTAGAAGCCTTCAGAGCGTAATACTTCTCTTGCACAGAATACTCGTAGTGCTTATAGAACCACTGCTTGGCATTGTTGATGATACGAATCACTTCCTCCTTAGGGATGGTGAAAGGTATCTGGCAAAAAGACGTGATCTCCTGCTGGACCTGGTTGACCAGCTTGTCATAACACGCCTTCTGTTCTGCAGTCATTGACATCTGTTAAATTATTTTTTCGAATGATATTACTTCGGTCATGTCTGATATGTCAGCCTGACGAGTGACCACCTTGCCGGATATGAGTCTTCCTCCATCCATCTTTCCTGAGATGATGGAACTCAAACCCATGACGTCGCAATCTATGAGAACAGAAGTGCTGTTCAGATAACTTTGATCGAAGAAAGAATCTCTGACCACGGTCTTATTGAAGAGATTGGACATGAAGATGTCAGAATCTTTGATCTCACAACCGAAAACGTCGCAGCTAGAAATGTTACCGTTTATCTTGCAGTCGAAGATGTCAATTCCTTCGAAAAGATAAGCGTTTTCGATCACTGCGTCTTTTATCTGAATCTTTCCCTGGTCGCTGTCATAGTTGATCATGCCCTTCGTCATCCGAGTTTCTGACATGAGCTTGAAGATTCTGTCCCTGATATAAGGATAGAGAGTTCCGACTATCTGGCGATTGGTCGTGAGGTCTGTCAAAAGAGTGATGTCAGGAAATTCTTTGACGAAGGCATCTACCGATGAATAGGAATTGATGATCTTCTGGTTGCTTTCCAATATGGAGTCCAGAGTTCTCTTTTCCTCTTCTGTCAGGCCTGGGTTAGTGATGCAGTGTCGCAGACAGTCTATCGAGAGGTCGATGACCTGCCAATTCTTGTCCAGCTTTTCCTGGTAATCGGTTCCTCCTAAGTATCTGAACCTCAATGATCCAGAATCTAGGGAAGTGAAATCTATTCCGTAGTATTTTCTGAGAGGGAATGTGAAGCTGTTACTGCTCAGAGAAGACGGTGTGTCAATGTAGAATTTGCTGCTTGGATAGATGTTCTTGATAGACTTAGACCTGGGAAATCTCTTTCTTTCTGGAAAGAGCCCATAAACCGCGTCTTCTGGATAGTGTAGAATCATCTTCAAAATGTTCAATCTGGACACGTTAGGAGTTCCCAGAATGCCAAAATCTTTGAACATGAGGCTGAAAGAAAAGTCACAGTCCCATAAAGTCTTGCCCTTTTCTTTGATCCACTCAAAGACTTTCTGGCTCAGAAGACGGGCTTCTGAATATGGTATGAATCCCGAAGTGAGCCTGTACTTTTTGCTGTGCATCTGTTCCAGCTTCAAAAAATCGAAATCTGGAAGTATGGGTTCCATCAGCACGTCTGCTCTGAGTACTTTTCTGCTGGTCGCCGAAGCGAGCTGCATCCGCACCGAGGTCTCGTTTTCTTTTGAATAGAAATCGAATTCCAGTGAAATCAGGCTTGTGTATCTGTCTTGAACGAACATTGCATATCTTGGTTGTTCTATTTATCCAAACGCAGCAGGGAGAAGATCGAGACCTTCTCCCTGTGCCAATCTGGGGCTCTCAGATTAGGATTTTCTGAGAACTATCTTTCTAGAAGCCTGTTCTATCTTGGAAATGATCACTTCTACTTCTTCGCCTTCCTTAAAAACTGAGTCTTTTGGGAGCTGAGACGAGTGCATGAGACCGGAAATTCCTTTCTCAATCTCTACAAAGATCCCGTAGTTGGTGATCTTCACCACCTTGCCTACAACCAGCTGTTCTGGAGAGAGCCTCGTCTGGATGTCGTCCCAGGGAGAAGCTTCTTTTTCTTTCTCTGTGAGGAGGATCTTGGTGTCTGAGATGATCTGCTTTATTCTGAAGTTTATGGAGTTTCCAGGTTTGATCGAACCGATCCTGAAGTCTTCTTCGCTCTTCTCAATCTCTACTACCGGAATGAGACCTGTGAGACATTCTTCAAATTCTACGAAGATACCGGCTCCACTGGTGCCTGTCACGAATCCTGTTCTCCAAGAGTCCAGGTCTTCGCCCACTTTAGCTATTTTTGACGGGATCATAGTTTTCAAATAGTCTCTGTGAGAAACCACTGGAATTCCACGTTCCTGAGAATAGTTGACTGGTACTACGATGATCTCTTTACCGAGTAGGCTTGAGAAGTTAACGAGCTTGTTCATTCCGGCAAGAGAGCCTGGCATGAAACATTTTACACTGTCTATCTCAACAAAGTATCCACCGTGTATGAGTTCGACGACTTTGCATCTGTAGCCTACATTCTTGCCGATAGAATCGACTATTTCGGTAGACTTTTGCTTGTTGATGGCCTCAGTGAAGCTCGCTTCGAAGTTACCACCGAATCCTGATCTAAGCCTCACTGGAATGTGATCTCCGATCTTCAGAGCTTCTAGACCTCTTTCTTTTCTGAGATTCATGTAAGCGTCTTGTTTACCGTCTAGACTCAAGATCACATGTTCAGAATCCATAGAAATCACTTCGAGGGTTCTGATCTCGTTTTCTTTAGGTGGCTCTTTAATGTCTAAGCCTTCGTAAAATTTGAGGAGTTCAAGAACATTAGGTTCTTGTGAGAGAATTTTAGTTCCTTTAGGAAGATCGACTTCCACTGTGACCATGTTAAAAGGATCCCGATCGTCTCGGAGGAACGTTACTTTTTGTTTTGGCATTTGTTTTTTAGAAAAAAGGTGAGTGAATAATGAATGTGTCTAAATAATATATCTAAGTCAAAAACGAAAGAGCTAGAAACTGAGCAGAGATTTTACCACAGTTGGCAAAAATGTTATCGCAAACGTCAGACTGCAGGCAATGAGACCGAAGATGGGAGCCACTGACTGAAAGACTTTGGAAAGGAATTTGCTCAAGTCTATTTTCTTGAAAGAAAAGACGAGGTTCAAGAAGTTCTTGATGTCAGCCTTGATCTTGGACACAGATTCTTTGACTTTTGAGAACTTCTTCGCTAGCCCGATGAGTATGGGTTCTATGGCTTTTTTTAATAGATCCAAGAAGAGCTTGACCGGATTTTTTATGAGCTTGCTCAAGAGCTCGAGCAGCTTTTTGACCGGACTTTTGAGCGCGTCTATTGCGAGCTTGAAAGTGCTCAAGATGAAGTCTATTCCTGTCTGCACAAAGCCTAGCAACAAAGCTATCTGCTTCATCACCCATTCAGGGCCTTTTGCAATTTCTTTGATGATCTTGGCAACGTAGGCTTTGGCGTCCTGCAACTGCTGTTGAGCGGCTGCCACTGCGGCATCACCCTGTTCTTTTGCTTTTGCGGCTTTGGCTGTAGCATCAGTCAAGATTTTCTGAGCATTTTTCTGAGATTCAGATCCATCACCCTTGACCAGCTTCTTGACTGCCTTTTTTCTCGCCTGGTCCTTGATCTCGTCCAGCTTGCCAGAAAGAGAAAGCTTAAGAGGACCGATGGGGAGCGTGAGAGGGATGGCAAATTTCTTTAGAGGCTCTGCTATCTTCTCAATGACGAACTGGATGATGTTGGAAACGGCTTTTTGAATCTCTTGGATGAGCTCATTGATCTTTTTCACTATTTCTGCGAGCTTCGGTGGATCGGTGAGAACGGCTTTCACTCTCTTGGCCAAGTCCACGAGTTTTGCGTAGGGAGCGAGCGCTGTCGCATAGAGCTTATCGAAAAACTCGACTATCGTGAATAGTAGATTTTCGAGCCCAGGCTCGTTCTTCTTCTTAGGGTCTATCTTGACCTTAAGACCTTTGTTGTTGAGACACTTCTCAAACTGTTTGATCGCCGTGTCTATTCCTTTGGTGTCTAAAAATTCTGCCATTTCTATTCTGTTTTGGACACTTTGCTCAGCTCAAGTCCTGATAGAGGAACTATCGGAGGCCCAGTAGGAGCTCCAAGATTGCCGATGTGAGTGTGATTATTGAATAACTTTTGAAACGTGTCTCCTTTGATGACAGCTTCCGTAGCACTGGTGCCAAGTTCCACTTTAGGCGAGCTCAGGTGTGCTTTTTGAGAAGCCTTGACCGTGGCGTTCTGACATTCCACGTTGACGTCTTTTCTCACTTTTATTGTCAAGTTCCCGTCTTTAGTGAGCACTATGACGTCGCCGCCTGCGTTCTTTATCTCTATGGATTCGTCAGGTTTGATGTTGATGGTGTTCTTCTTGTAGTCCAACATGAGACCTTTCTTCTCAGTGAAGAAGACCTTGACGGCACCTTCAGTGACAGTGTCGTACATGAGAGAATGAGCATTTGTGTAGCTCTCTTTGATCTCAGCCGTGAGCTCTTCAGAGACGTGAGCTAGTGCGCTGTATTCTGGATAGTATGGATTGCCATTGTCGAAAGACACGTGGACTATAGAACCTTTTTTTGGAACTGAAAAAGTTCCTGATCCGCTGGGACTGCCTCCTGAAAAATAGCCACGAGGAAAAGCCCAGGGAATGTCGTCGTCTGCTATGACGTATTTGCTAGCAGGATCGTAGGGATTTTCTCTAGTATCGAACTTGCCGAAGATCCTCACTTTCACACGGCCTAAGAAGAGTGGGTCTTCAATGTTGACCACTTCTCCTAGCCAAGACGTGCCAAGAAGATCATCGCTTATGCTGTCTAAGTTTACCATCAAAAGATATTTTCTGAAGTGAGAACAGGTCCTGGAGGGCCACCTGCACCTAGTATGTTGCTTTTAGAAAGTGCTGGAGGATTCGATCCATCATTGTTAGTAGGCCTATAGGCCGCCGGTAAGATTCTTTCCGATCCGAGAACTGGCGGTTGATCGCCTGCGCCTAGAGGATTGAGAGAAGAAAAAGTACCTGGCTGATCTCCTGTTCCTATAGTATTGGTAGAAGAAAAGCCACCTGGCTGATCTCCGCTGTCCATCGCTCTGTACGCTGAGAAATTAGGATTTTGTGTCCCTATTCCTATTAGATTTTCCTGAGAAAGTCTAGGCTGTTGATCCCCGTCGAAATTGGTAGGCTGAAGAGCCTGGCTCGAAAGAGTGTTGCTGCTCAGAGGGTCCAACCTTTCTTGGATCGTTTCGTTGGGCCTGACTGTAATTCCATAGACTCTTACGTCGCCTGGCAGCTGCGAATTTACCGGGCGTCTCTGTCCTGCATAGACGTCATTGGCTCCGAGGCCTCGTCCTAGCCTGTTAGTCAAGTTTCCGACTGCATTATTCAAGAGAGATTCTCCGAATCTGACGACACCGTCTGCGCTCAACAGAGTGCTCACTGTGTTCAGAACGCCTAATGGATTTTTGATGCCCATCTGCTTGGCCTTGTTGACCAAAGAATCGGCAATTCTGGATTTTACGGCTCCGGCCAGGCTGGCAAGCACCCTTCGGCTCGCTGCTTGCAACGCCGATTCTGCTCTGCCTAGATTACGGGCGTCTCCTCTGAAAAGTTTGTCACTGCTCAGGTCTCCTTCCATAGTCGAATACAGGTTAACCTCAGTCACTTTTTCATAAGTGAAACCTATCTTTGATCCGTTAGGAGTCTTTTCTCCTGCGTTGTTGAATGCCGTGAAGACTACTGAAGCAGATTCCGGGGTGAATTCACAGAAGTCCAAGTTAAAGACAACTTGAGAAGAGTTGTTGTTCACCCAGAGAGAAACCGGATCGTCCTGCTCTCCGCTGGCTATGAGATTCAAAGTCTGAGCGTTGAAAAGTCCGGAAGCCGTAGTCGGCGAAATGAAATTATTTTGACCGAAATTGGAGCTCGTATCGTCCTGTTGTCCTCGAATGATGTCGGTGAGAGTCTTGAACCTTCTGATCTCTTGCACTATTATTGTGCACTTGAACATTCTGAGATTTCGAGGAACTATTTCTCTTCTCCCGTTGGTATCGAAAACTATTTTTCGGTACAAGTCCATCAGGCCAGTCATCCTCAGATCTAGTGATTCGAGACATGTTATGCCGATCTTGGCATCGTCTCCGCCCATGTAAGCGTCTTTGAGATCAGTCGCTATGTTCCAACACCTGTCCAGACCCTCTATGGTTTGGAAGACGTAAGGCTTGTTGTTCTGCAGATATTGCAAGCTGTTCACAAATATCTTCAAGAGCTTTGCTCTTTCAGGAGAGACTTCTGAGAGATATTTGTAAGCGTAATCGCCTTCTAGAGCATTGTCATCAGAAACGAATAGGAGAGGTGAGTTGACAAAATCGAAATACACACTGAATCCAAGATAAGTAGGATCATCCAGCACCTTGTTGACCACACTGCCACCGCTAGGCTGTGTGCTGCCCGGAAACAGAGGAGCCTTGTTGTCGACAAAGCCTTTGACCACCCTATCGGCAAAGCCTGACGTAGGGTTTCTTCTGTTCGGTTCTAATATCTGGCCAGGAATTGGCATTCTCTTTTATTTTTTAAGGTGCAGGCTGATAGTCTCGTCTGCTCAGAGTCACTATGGTCTTGATGCCCTGATCTTTTCTTACGTCGTATTCGTATTTGATCCCTGTCACTACATAGACTCCAGTATATGTATCGCTTAGAACGGCGGCCGCGTTTCCTTCTTCCGAATTCTGGAAGCCGTCGATGATCTTTTTCAATTCACTGCTCTGAGCCAGCTGTCCAGCAAGCCCAGGTTTCATCACTTTCTTAAGGACTTCATTGTTCTGAGTGGCTGAGGAAGCTTCTACACCGTAATTGAATATGGTGACGAACACTCTGTCGTACAGGGTTATGGTTTGGTCCAGCTGGTCTAGCACCATCTCCATTCCGAATTTTTCTATCTCTTTGGAGTTTTGAGAATTGAAGACCGCGGAGTAGAAATAGTTCTTGTGCATGTTATCACACTGCTTGCCCAGATACTTCACCTTGTAATTTAGCACCTTGTCCACCGGAGTCTTGGCGTCTCCTTTCTCGTATTCTCGAATGAATTTTTCTGGATTGGCTGGATCAGGAACGTATCGTCCTTTGAGAAGCACGGCTTGATCGTTTCCAGTGTTGGACAGAGCCTCGGCATACTCGCTGACAAATTTCTTCTGGATGATGTCGTAGTACTGTCCAAACTTTCTGTATCCAGTCGCATTGCTTATTTGGCTCGCATTGTTGAAAGGCGAATAAGATCTCACGTACTTTCCGCTTCCTTGGAAGCCTTCGTTGTTCCCATATATCTGGGGCCAATTGACGCCTTCATTGCCAGTCTTAGCATAGCCTGTGGGGTTGGCTGAAAAGTCCACGGTTCCATAGTTTTTGGCTACTGAAACCGACCCGTCGTGGTTGAAGAGCCTGTTGAGCTCGACAAAGTTCATGTTGTAGAACTGGTCCACGAAGACAGTGAAAAAAGATTCCTCGTCCAAGTATGAGCTCTTTGCTATCGATTCTATGAAATCGATGGGATAGTCGGTCGGATTGATCCAGATCATCTCGTCTTCTGTCGATTCGACATTAGAAGCAAAGCCTAGACCATATTGATTGGAGAGCTTGAGAAGAGCATTGAAGCTCGTGTCTTTCAAAGAATTGCAAGAATCTCTGTAGAGATTCGGAATTCTCATCCCTCCTGATATCTTGTAAGTCGTGATGTCTCCGCCGATCTCCTGGAAAGAATTGACGTTGAAATCTATTCTGACCGGCTTATAGTATTTGTCGTCTCCAGGCCCTCTGAGAAAAAGAGAGATCACAGTCCCGTCTCCTAGAGTCCTGGACCCTTTGAATTTTTTGTCTCTGTCCGTGAAAGTGAAAGACAGGTTTGGCAAGAAAGAAGATCCTATCGTCAACCTCATCAGGTTTAGACTTCCTACATCCAGAACGTCACCGTCTATGGCGATGAGAGGGAAGGCTGCACCCATGAATTTGGAAGGTTCTATGGGCATGGCCGAAGCTCCTTGGCCTGGTGTTCCGGTCTTTGTTTCTAGGTTAGGTATCACCAGTGGATCGAGAACTATCTTTTTCGCATCAACTTTGGTGATCTGGACTATCTTTGCTTTGTCTATTGGGAAAGGTGTTCCTGGCATATCTTACTACGTATTGACTAATCTTGTTGGTAAATTCGTGCCCATCGCTAGATAACCTGAAGCGAGCTCAGTCTTAGGCTTGTCGCCAGGCTGAAGTTGATTCGGAGGAAGAGGGGTCGTGACTCCTGTCGGCTGCTTGGATGCTATCTCTGCCAGCCTTGCGAGCCTGCTCGGGTCTATTGTAGACTGATCGGCATTATTGCCGGTAGACGAAGAAGTTCCCGTTATCTCCAGAGGCCTGTAGATCGTCGGATAAGAGTAATAAGCCGACTCATTGTCCCTAGGAGAAATTGGAATGAACAGGATCTCTCCTTCCCCGACTGTGAATGGGTTGAAGATTCCGTTGACCTTCAAGATCGAATCGACAAAAGCCGGTTCGTCCAAGAAGTCTAGAGCTAAGAGATCAGGCCTAGCATTGTATCTCTCACTCAGGTAAGTGATGGTCCCAGGATCGTTGTCCTGAAAATCAAAGGAAGCCTGAGAGAGATCGAAGAAAATGTTACCCTCTGCGTCGATCGCTTCGTTCTTATATACGAGGCTCTTAATTTCCATTAGCTGATTAAGTTTAGTCTGACGTTGTCCAATGCCTGTAGAGCCGCGTCATTCGACTGTTGTACCGAAGGCTGATATCTAGAATATGCATTGATGGCCTTGCTCTTTCCGTTGTTGGTGGCCTGTTGGATGCTCACAGTGGCTTTAAGAAGCTGTTGGGCCGCCGCGTTCTGCAGAACCTGTAAGTCCTGAGCACTTCCAGCACCGTTGGCGAAATTCTTCAGAGCTTGGACTGAGGTGTTTCCGGCATTACCGCCTCTCACCGGAGAGTTGCCCTGAGACTTCTGCTTGTTCGAAGGAGTTCCAGAAGAAGGTTGGCTAGACACTGCCGATTTGTTAGGATCGTAAGACTTACCTGTCGCATAAAGCCTACCCGTTCCACCGTTGAACATAGATTCAAAATCGTCTCGGTCTCTCGGTTTTCCGTGGAAGAGGCTCACTTCGAGCTTCAACCCAGAGGGAAAGTCGTCTTTGCCCAGAGGTCCATTGAAAGAAAGAGTCGAGCTCTCCAAGTGCAGGTTACCTATCATGGCTATCGGATAGATGGGATTGCCCAGTGTCACATGCCATTCACCGTGTGGAGCGCCACTGACGAGTGCCGGCATTACTATGGGTCCTGGACCCGTTCCGAATGCGCTGGTCGCAATGTCTCCTAAGAAGTTACCCATGAATTGGTTAAGAATCTTGGCTGCTCCGTTCAAGAAAGTCTTGGCCCAGTCGCCATTGGCCGGAGAAATCTTTCCGTCTTTTATGCTGATACCAAAGTCATTGGACAATTTTTTCTGAATAGTGCCTTTGACACTATTGAAGAATCCCATGTAGTCTCCTTTCTGTAGCTTGCTATAGTCTCCGAAAGGTTCTGCGTTGTAGCCGCTGGATCCGTAGAAACGGTGAGCACCGCCCCAGAAATTTGCTCTGTTGTAAGTGAGAATCAGGAGGTTGGCCATGATGTCCATCATCGCCACTCTCGGGTTGATCATGTTGAAGGACCTGAGCTCGTACTCAAAAGTGATCGTCATCTTCTGTTCGAAGTTGAGACCTCTGTCCTGTATCGTGTTCTTGTTGATGACGTTGATCGGACCGATGACGTAGTTTTTCATGGTGTCACCGACATAGTCAATTGAGTTGGCTCCAGTCTCTCTAGAAATTCTAGCTGCAAGCTTTCCCTGCGGAGAATTTCCGACTAACGCGTCGGCCAGGAATTGGAACTTACCCATCTTCTTGTAGAGAGGAGTAGTTTCAGCCGATGTTGTCTGCGAAGAAACGTCTTTCTCATAGATGTCTGACGTCTGTGTTTTCCAGTTCAGACCGTATGTGAACTTCAGAATTTCTTCGAGCTTGTTACCAGTGGCTTCTCCGAAATAAGTTATTGCTCGAGCAATGTCCGGCTGCGAAAGAGAAGCTAGGCCAATGCCTTCGGGCGTTCCTGATGGGTCTGCCGTGGCTGCGCCTTTTTTCTCATTGACAGACTTTTGCATTTCTATGAGATTCTTGATCTCTTCATCGAGACCCTGTGCACCTTGTTGAGACGTGAGAACGTTATTGATCCTATTTCTCAGAGACTCGTCAGAGACGTAGATGTCGACATTGCTGCCAGCAACTGTGACTTTATCAGTAGCCTGACTGTCATTGCCTCCGCTATCGGCGCTCTTGTTCTTGAGATAGAGCCTCTGCCCGTTGTAAATGTTGTCACTGACCGGGTTAGGAAATCTCCTGAGAACTATCATCTGATTGTTTGGGATCCTCTGGTAGTACTTACAGTAGATGAAATCCGAGGGACTGAATGAAGCTCTCGCGTTGTTTTTATCGTCTGCAAAAAAGTTGATGATCTGCCTAGCCGTTGGATTGCCTAAGAACTCAGGTGGCACCAGCTTTCCACCGCCGGCTGCTTGAGAAAAATAGTCGCTGTAAGCCGAAGCGAGCTCCTTTCCGCTCACGCCAGGTGAGAGGTAAGGTCCTCGGTATTGTAAGAGCGCGTAATCGTTGATTATCGCTTCGGGAAGACCCTTGTTCCAAGAAGGTTTCGGAGCTTCTGTGGGATCCGGAAGATCCGTTCCACCGTACTTGGTCATGAGACGAGCATTCACGTCATTGACTGTCGTGTTGTTCTGTGCGTAGTTGGCCACCGCAGAGAACATGCTAGACAGACCGGACCTCGGTGCGTCGTAGACTAAATTAGAAAGAGACAAAGCCTTTCGTTGGTAACTCGTAGGAGTAGTTTGGAAATTTCCCAAAGCTAGACTTATTTGGTCTATATATTCTAATAATCTAGATAGAATCCAGCCATTTCTTAGTGTCTATGCCTGCTCTTTTGATGAGGTCACTAAAAGTTATCTCCAGACGTCTATTGAATTCTTTTTGGGAACCGAGCTTGAAGCAACCTTTGTAGAAAGGTCGAATAGAATTTCTCTTGATCTCTGAGAACCACCGGCTTATGAGAAAAAATACGGCGTCGCTGAAGAGTTCCTCGAGATTTTTCTTGGTAGGTGAAGTCATGACAGAATCGACATGGACATAGAATCTGGCCTCATCAGTCTGGTTGAATCTATCGAGTATCTGTTCCAAGCTTTCGAAGTCTTCGTCTCTGATTCGAGTCGCTCGTATCTTCTTGTCTATGTCTCTGAAAAAAGTCATGTCAAAGAAGTGGGTCTTGACATAGTGAAAAGTGTCGTAAAAGCCCACTATCTTGATGAGGTATGACGGGTTGTAAGCGTCCCACTTCACTTCTTTGACCACACCTCGAACAGGTATGAGAGTGTTCGGATGGCTGGAAGACACCAAGATGCAGTAGATCGTTCTTCCTACTCGGTAAGTCTTGATGGGCTGTTTCATGAAAAAGTTATCACGTCATGAAATAGAGAGTTGAATCCCTTTATCAGGTCTTCGTCTCTAGAAACGAGGACGAAAGTGAAAGGCTTTCCATAGAATTCTTTGACCATCAGCCTGAGGCTCTTGATCATTTCTCGGTCGAGCTCGCTGATTACGTAGTAGACCTTGCTCGTCTCGTTGCAATCGACCACTAGAGTCTTGTGCAGCAGTGCATATATTCTTGAGTGGACGACCTTCTCATTAGGTTCGCTGAGATAGACGTCGTTCTTTGTCAGCTTATTGTAGACGTCGATGTAGCTGATTTTTATGGCTTTAGAATTTACCCGGCCCAGGTACTTTTTTATGGCAAGAGCATCCTTAGCATACACGCAGTAAAATTCCATCCATTCAGGTCTGTGTTTAAGATCAGGCTTCAGCTTTCCTGTCTCTTTTTCTAAAGACGACTTTATACCAGTCGTCGAGGAATTTATCTATCTGCTCTTTGTCGTAGCCATTTTCCTGCCAGAATTTGACCATAGAATTCTCTTTGGCCTGCAGCTGTTCGTACATCTGCTTGTCGTAGAAGTCGGCATTCTGTGCATGAATCTCTCTTCCTTTCTTGATGTTCTCAGAAGTTAGCTGGAGCCAATCTTTGAAATTCAATTCGTTTTTAGCTTTGAGCATTCCAGCGGCTTTCATGTATGCTCTTCTCTGTCTGCGATTAGGGGTTTGACTCATAGTGTTTGGAAATGAATTTTTTTGTTTCTTCTTCAATGGTATCTGCGAGCTCTTGAAAGTCTAGCTGTGAACCTATGTATTCATATAGATCTCGATCGACTTCTTCACCAAAAGACGCTCTGAGAATCTTTATGAAATCTCTTTTTGGGACTTTTACTTTTACAGATATTTCGAGCTCTTCTTCATCCTGAGTTTTTTGAGCCTGCAAAAGCTGTAAGACTGGGCTCATGGTAGGAGGTGCTGGCTTTTCTTGGATTCTTTGAGGCGGAGGAGCCGGCTGGTGCGTATGTGTGAAATCTGTTTCCACAGCGGCAGATTCTTCGGCCACTTTGGCCTGATATTCTGGAACTTCTATGAGATATTCCAGTAGCAGAGACTCATTGATTCTCTTTCCAGATTGAAAGACCACAAAATTGAGCCCATTTTCGTCCACGTAATCTTTCACAGTTTCTACTCTACCGGTGAAATCACCCTTGACCCACTGATAGTAACGATTTTCATATTGAACTAGCTCTCCCATAGATTCTTATAGGAGAGCTGCTCTAAAAAGTTTCAAAATTAAGGAAGTCCACCGAAGCCTAAAACGTTCAACCTGGCGTTAGCTGACCAATAGACCGTGGTCGAAGAAGCACCCGTTACAGTCACCGTTATTCTCGGATAACCTGTTGCATTGCTGACCGCAACTGTTGCAGTCCATGTGGATGCGCTGGTATCTTCGGCAATGACTTCTTCAGTGATTGCATCAATGATAGTTCCAGTGTTGGATGCTATTCTTAGTGCTCCTGAGAATCTGTGATACCAGCCTAGGGTTCCATCCGACTTTCCACCTGCGACGTCTACCACAAATCCGACGACACCCATGATAGCTGTCGTAGTCGGTATGCTGGTGGTGCTTCCATCTATTTTAAGAAGCGTAGGCGTAGCGTTAACAGTGCTGTTACTCAACACGTATTCTGTGAGAGTGAGCCTGTTCACATTGGCCACAGAGTAGTTACCGAAGAATGATCTGTTGACTATTCCTGAAGAAGGTTGTTCTTGACCTAGAAGACCACTGTACATGCTACCGTCATTTTCGACCGCGAACAGCTGGTTCAAATTGTTATCGAATCCGTGAATGATATCTGTGGCGCTGGTAGCAATGATGTTCAAACGAGCACCCTGCTGTGAAGTTCCACCGACAGTGATGACCTGGCTTGTTCCATTCAAGCCTTCGTATATTGGAGTCTGTGTGGTGCCTATCGTCGTAGATCCTGTGAACTTGACAATATAGCCTGAAGTTCCGCTTACCGATACGCTGGTTCCAGATGAGCCGGAAGTTCCACTGGTGCCTGAATTTCCGCTGGACCCTGACGTACCCGATGATCCGTTAGCTCCTGAAGTTCCACTGGTGCCGGAATTTCCACTTGAGCCGCTCGTTCCAGACGTACCAGAAGATCCAGAGCTTCCTGCAGGTCCGCTGGATCCTGAAGAACCCGAAGTGCCGCTGGATCCTGAAGATCCACTTGTTCCGTTGGATCCTGAAGTCCCTGAAGTACCCGAAGTCCCTGCAGTTCCACTTGAACCTGAAGTACCCGAAGTCCCTTCAGTTCCGCTTGAACCTGAAGTCCCTGAAGTCCCTGAAGTCCCTGCAGTTCCGCT
>SXGQ01028553.1_pt1 | contig 48295 bp, 45 predicted proteins | sample 3178371 | NCBI WGS metagenome assembly SXGQ01 (sample SAMN11356859, study PRJNA531348) | freshwater metagenome | isolation source: freshwater sample F1-20 | place: China: Fuxian Lake, Yuxi | collected 2017-12-25 | reverse complement strand
CGTTATGGTTGAAAATATAATTGACTTTGTAATAGCTCCTGGATCAAATGGCGAAAAACATTTTGAAGATGTCGCTATTAAATCTTTTCCAACTCTTCAATCAGGAATTTCAATGGCATCATCATGGAATGTAGGCCAAACGCAAACATTTACAATTAACTGTCCTATTCCATCCTATACTCGTAAAAAAGAAGAAATAGCTTTTGTATGCTTTATTCAAGACGATGGTGATAAAAAAGTAGCTCAGGCTATGAGAGTTGAAAAATCAAAACTATTAAATGATGCTATTGCTTTAACAGCAAATGTTCCTGCAACTTGTTCCTCATCAATCTCACCTGTAATTTCTATTTATAATAATGGACTTAATTCAATTACGGCATTAACTATTACCCCATATATTGATGGAGTTATTGCTCCAACTTTATCTTGGAATGGAATTATAGCTTCATCAACTTCTGCAACAATTGCTTTAAATACAATCTCTACCCCAACTATTACCGGATCACATACCTTTTCATATAACATATCGGCAATGAATGGAATCGATGGAAATATGACTAACAATTCTACGAAAGTTTCATATTTAGTTGCTTCAAATTTTCAAGGTTCTCCTGTTTCAGAAGATTTTGCTTTAACAAATTTTCCTCCTGCATCATGGGCTGCAATTAATTCAAATTCAGGGCCTTCTTGGACTAGAGTTACTAACGCGGGTGGATACAATTTGTCTTCGCAATGTTCAAAGTATGACTTTTTTAATAATAAAGTAATTGGTGATGTAGACGAGCTTTTTATTACTCCTATGAATTTATCGGGAACTGCGGCTCCAGTTTTATCATTTGATTATGCTTATGCGCAACGAGATGCCAATAGTAATGATCAATTAGATGTGATGGTATCTAATAATTGTGGTACTTCATGGTCTAATGTTTATAGTAGTTCAGGTTTTACGTTAGCTACTGCCCCACCTATGCCAATGGCCTATTTGCCAGATGTAAATGATATAAGTCAATGGCAAACTGTTACAATTAATTTAAATGGATATAATTCAGCATCTGTTTTAGTAAAATTTGTAGTTACTAATGATAATGGAAATAATTTATATATTGATAATGTTAATTTAAATCAAACACAACCTGTTGGACTTATTAATGAAACTAAATTAAGTAATCAAGTTAGTATTTTTCCAAATCCCACAAGTGGCGATGCTACTTTAAGAGTTTTCGCATTGACATCTGGAAAATCTAAATTGATTTTAATTAACACCATGGGACAAATCGTTTCATCAAAAACGATTGATTTATTTTCAGGAAATAACAATATACTTATAGATACAAAAGAGTTTTCAAACGGCATTTATTCAGTTGTAATAGAAGCTGCAACCGAAACTGTGGTTAAAAAAATATCAATTTCTAAATAATTAATTTCTAAAACTATTAAATCCCCGTTAGTTTAATAACGGGGATTTTTTTATTTAGTTAATAAAGTAAAAGTTATTTGCTTTTAAAAAATTCGTTTAGAGGATCAGAAATACAACCATTAGTTTGATTTATTTGTAATAAATCACAAATTGTTGGGGCAATTTGAGTTATTGAAACGTATTGAAAATAATTTCCTTTTTTTATGCCTTTACCATAAAAAATTATTGGCACATGGGTATCGTAATTATAACCAGCACCATGAGTAGTTCCTTTTTCTGAATAGTCCATCCATGCAGGATTATATATATAACAAACATTCCCACTTAATTTATGATTAAAACCATTTTGTAATAAAGTAGGATAGTCGTTTTTATAAAAACATTGAGTTTTTAATGTTGATGATGTAAAAGCCTCTGAAATTCCATTAATTGTTATCAGAAAATCAGCAAGTTTAGATTCTACTTCATCTGTTTTTAAATTTAATTGATTAATTTTTTTTTCATTTAAAAAAATTTGTTCATTGCTATTATTTTCAAAAATTGAAGAATCGCCGAAAGAGGATTGAAAAAATTTTTTTATTTCAGTAACAAGATATTCTTCTTTGATATAGCCTGCTGGTATTTTATAATCAATTAAATGATTTGGAACATCTGCCCCGCCATGATCGGCCGTTAAAAAAACGGTATAATTATTTTTACCTACTTGCTCGTCAAGAGTATTTAGTAAATCTTCAATATCTTTATCTAAACGCAAATAAATATCTTCTGCTTCAATTGATCTTGGTCCATAATAATGTCCAATATAGTCGGGGCTAGAAAAACTAATACAAAGTAAATCAGGAATATTGTCTTTGCCTAAAGATTCATTTATCAAGCAACTAATGGCCAAATCTTTTGTAATAGTATTTCCATAAGGATTAGATCTAATAATAGAAAAATCATTCTTTTCAATAAAATCTTTATAGTTGTAAGGAAAAGTAATGGCTGCTTTTTTAATAGGAGAAGCTTCATAATTATTATTATCGGCAAGAGAATTAGAATAGCTAGAAATAGGATATAGGGTTTGCCAACCTTTTGTTAAATAAACTTTAGGAAAATTTTTATTGTTAAATTCTTTAACCCAATTAGGAAGTTCTTTAATATACCATGAAGATGAAATAAAATTACCTGTAATTTCGTCGAACCAAAAAGCTCCGTTGGCAGCGTGACCTGCTGGTAAAATAGCACTTCTATCTTTTATGGCAATTGAAAATACTTTCCCAATTTGATTTGTGCTTATTTTAAGTTCGTCGCCAATGGTAGAGCTTAATAAATTTTTTGGGGACATTTTGCCATTTTTATTTGAGCAACCAATACTTTTAACTCCAGAATCCGCCACACAATAATTAGAAATAGCACTTGACTTAATGTGCCAGTCGTTAGCAATAATTGCGTGAGTTCGAGGGGTTGCCCCTGTATATATACTAGAATGGCCGGGACCAGTATATGTTGGAATATAATTGAAATGAGCATTTTTAAAATAAAAGCCATTATTAATAAGGCGCTTAAACCCTCCGTTACCAAACCTATTCCAGTAACGATAAATGTAATCATTTCGCATCTGATCAACAACAATGCCAACAACTAGCTTTGGCTTTAAAGAGAAATTATTTTGAGATAAGATGCTTTGGCAAAAAATAAAAAGCAAAAAAACTAAGCTTTTTGAAATATAATTTAAGAATGACATAATAAAAAATATAAAATAAATTAATCTAATTTTTGAAAAATAGAATTATTGCTTTTAAATTCAGGAACTAAGTCTTTCATTCGTTGAACAATTAATTCGTTATTTTGAGTATCAAATGTTTTTATTAATTCGTTAATGATACTTTCTACTTCTTCGAAATCGTATTTACGAACTTTTCCTATAAGAATTTGATCATGGTGAGTAGGCAAAGTATTTTCGTTATTTGCTAAAAGTTCTTCATAAAGTTTTTCGCCAGGCCTGAGGCCAGTGTAGATAATATTAATGTCTTTGCCTTCTACCATTCCTAAAAGTAATATCATTTTTCGAGCTAAATCAACAATTTTAATAGAGTCGCCCATATCAAAAATAAAAATCTCTCCTCCTTTTCCCATGGAAGCAGCCTCTAAAACTAATTGACTTGCTTCGGGAATAGTCATAAAAAAACGAGTGATTTCTGGGTGAGTAATAGTGATAGGGCCCCCTTGCTCAATTTGTTTTTTAAAGCGAGGAATGACCGAACCATTTGAACCCAATACATTTCCAAAACGCGTAGTTATAAATTTTGTTTTTGAATTTATGTTCAAACTTTGAATATAAATTTCGGCAATACGCTTACTTGCACCCATCACATTGCTCGGATTTACCGCTTTATCTGTACTTACAAATATAAAACGTTCTACATTAAATTCATCTGATAAATCTGAAACAATTTTGGTGCCTAAAACATTTGTAAGTAAAGATTCAGAAGGATTATTTTCCATCATGGGAACATGTTTATATGCGGCTGCATGAAACACTACTTGAGGTTTAAAGGTTTTAAATACATTTTGCATTCGGTCTGCATTCCTTATATCGGCTATAATTACTTCAAAAGGTGGTTTTATTAATTTATCTTTAAACTCTAATTCTATGTCATGTAACGGGCTCTCGGCTTGATCTAATAAATAAATTTTTTTAGGATTAAATTTAGAACATTGTCGAGCGAGCTCACTTCCTATACTACCTGCAGCCCCAGTTATTAAAATAGTTTTATTTTCAAGTTGATTCGAAATCATTTCGGTATTTAATTTTATTTGATCGCGTTCTAATAAATCCTCTATTCTAATGCTTTTAATTTGATTAAAACTTAATTCTCCGTTTATCCATTTAGAAGCGGGAGGAACATTTAGAACTCTGACACCATTATTTAAACAAGTGTCGGTAATTTGATTTTTCTTTTTTATAGAAATTTTTTGAATAGAAATTATAATATACTCTACGTTATTCGTTTTAATTAAATCTTCTAAATTATTTTGGGAGAAAATAAAAATCCCCTCAAGGCTTTGTCCATGTTTCTTTGAATCATCATCTAAAAATCCAACCACATTATATTTAATTGCAACATCTCTATCGAGTGTTCTTTTTGTTATAATGCCAGACTCACCAGCACCATAAATAATTACATTCATTTTTTCTTTTGCAGGATTTTTCATCTCAAAATATAGCGCTTTAATTATGAACCTTGAGCTAATCATTACAAATAAAGTTACCAGTGCATCAATAATAATTACTGAAGTTGGAATGAAATAAAATCCAAAAAAAAAGTATAAGGAAAGTAGGTTAAGACAAAAAATCAAAAGACTTCCAAGAACTATTACTAAAAATATTCTTGAAACATCTTTTGAACTGGTATACCTTATTACACCTTTGTATGTTTTTATATAAGAAAAGCTTAAAAATCTTATCAGTAGAACAATTAAAAAATCATAGGGTAGATTACGAAAATCGTTTTCTGGAATTGTGTTAAAATCAAATTTAATAATGAATGCTAACGATAAAGACCCCGCACAAATAATTATGTCGATAAAAAGTATTGACCATCGGGGCAAATTATATTGCCAAAAAAGATTAAACAGTCTATACATATATTAATGTAAAATTACTTAATTTTTTTGATGGATAACTTAACACGAATGTTTAGAGTGTAAAAAAGGAATACGAATTTTATTTAACCGAAATCAAATTTTATCCCTTGAGCTAAGGGTAAATTGTCGCCCCAATTTATTGTGTTGGTCTGTCGACGCATATATACTTTCCATGCATCAGAACCACTCTCTCGGCCCCCACCTGTTTCTTTTTCACCACCAAAAGCACCACCAATTTCAGCACCACTTGTTCCAATATTAACATTAGCAATTCCACAATCGCTACCTGAAGCACTTAAAAATAACTCCGCTTCACGCACATTTAAGGTCATAATTGCACTTGATAAACCCTGTGGAACTGAATTTTGAAGTTTAATAGCTTCTTGAAGTGTTTTGTATTTTATTAAATATAAAATAGGCACAAATGTTTCGTGTTGTACAATAGAAAAGTGGTTTTCTACTTCGGCGATAACTGGTTTAACATAGCAGCCACTTTCGAATCCAGGGCCTTCTAATACAGCACCTGGAACAATAATTTCGCCTCCATCTTTTATAATACTATTTAGAGCTGAAATATAATTTTTAACCGCTTCTTTATCAATTAACGGGCCAACATGATTTGATTCGTCCAGGGGATTACCAATTTTTAATTGGCCATATGCTTTTATTAAATTATCTTTTACCTTTTGGTAAATATTTTCATGGATAATAAGACGACGAGTAGAGGTGCAGCGCTGTCCAGCTGTTCCAACTGCACCAAAAACAGCACCAACAATTGATACATTTAGGTCTGCATTTTCTGTGATAATTATGGCATTGTTACCTCCAAGTTCTAAAATACTTTTCCCAAAACGCTCTGCAACTTTCGCACCAACTATTTTTCCCATTCTAGTAGATCCTGTTGCGGATATAAGCGAAACGTTATGATCTGCAGTCATATATTCACCAATTTTATAATCGCCATTAATTAAAGACGAAATACCTTCGGGTAGATTATTTTCGAGGGCCACTTCGTTCCAAATGTTTTGACAGGCAATTGAACACAAGGGAGTTTTTTCGGAAGGCTTCCAAATGCAGACATTCCCACAAATCCAAGCTAAAGTTGCATTCCATGCCCAAACAGCAACAGGAAAATTAAAGGCACTTATAATTCCAACAACACCTAAAGGATGCCATTGTTCCATCATTCGGTGTTTAGGCCTTTCGCTGTGCATTTGTAAACCAAATAACTGTCGAGACATGCCAACAGCTAAATCACAAATGTCTATCATTTCTTGAACTTCGCCTAATCCTTCTTGATATGACTTTCCCATTTCGTATGAAACAAGTTTGCCTAATTCATTTTTCTTAATCCTTAATTTATCACCAAATTGACGAACGAATTCTCCGCGTTTTGGAGCAGGAATAGTTTTCCAAATTTCAAAAGCTGATTTTGATGTTGAAATGATTTTTTGATAATCTTCCGAATTAGCAGTTTTAACTTTTGAAATTAATTTGCCATCAACGGGGCTAAATGAAGAAATTGATTTCCCTGAAGAAAACCAATTTAATCCTGATGAACATCCTTCGTTAATTTGTTTGACGCCTAATGCATTTAATATGTCTTGCATGAAATTTTAATAATTTATCAAAGATAATTATATTTTAAGGCTTGTTCAAATTAAAGAGATTAAAATTTTATTGAATTTGTATTTTATTTTTTTAAAATATATCTTTAATTAAACTATTAGATAACATTTAATTCAACAAAAGTATTTAATTTTAAAAAAATTTTTATGAAAATTTACATAAACAAAATCAAAATAAGTATTTGTCTTTTATTGTTAATTGCATTTAATTCTTATTCTCAATTTTCATCAGGAAACATTACTGTTTTTCAATCAGGAGATGGATCTAACCCACTTTCTAATACAGGGAATCCAATTGTGCTTAAAGAATTTTCCACAGCTGGGGTATTAACTTATTCAATGACCGTTCCAAATACCTCAACAGTAAATTCTCTTATTGTAAGTGGTTCAGCAACATCTGAAGGTCTTTTATCTCGATCATCAAATGGACTTTATTTATTGTTTACAGGATATTCTCAAACGCTTCCAAATTTAACAAATATAACAACAGCATCTAGCACATTAATACCAAGATCAATTGGAATTGTTGGTGCAGCAGGCTTATCTTCTTTTTCAATTGCAACAGCAAACACATTGTTTTTTTCAGGTAGCAATATCCGAGGCGCAACAGCCACAGATAATACAAACTTTTGGGCATCAGGTTCGTCTCAAGGAACAAATTATTATGGAACCGCTTCAACTCCTACAACAATTCAAAACACAAAATTAAATTTAAGAGCAATTAATATTTTTAATAATCAGCTTTATGTTTCTTCTCAGGTAGCAAGCGGAACTCCATCTGATATTGGTATTTACGCTATAGGAAATGGAACATCAACCTCTGCCGGACAAACTGCCTCTTGTATAATTATAACAGGAGCATCTTCTCAACCAGCACAATTTTATTTTAATTCAGCAAATAATATTTGTTATGTTGCTGATATGAGAAATTCTTCATTAGGTGGAATTCAAAAATGGGTTAACGCTTCAAACACTTGGACTCTTGCTTATACTTTATCTACTGGATCTGCAGCAATAGGCGCAACTGGTGTTGTGGCAGATTTTTCAGGTTTAAATCCAATTATTTATGCAACAACCAACGAGAGTATTTCAAATAGATTAATTTCTATTTTAGATCAAGGGGCTTTATCTTCAGCTACAACTTTAGCAACTGCAAGTACAACTAATACTATTTTTAGAGGACTAGCTTTTTCGCCAACATGTAATGCGCCAACCCTTACGATATCTGCAATTTCAGCTTCTATTTGTTTGGGCCAATCGTTAGCCATAAATGCGAGTGGAGCTCAATCTTATACTATATCTAACGGTTTGCAAAATGGTGTAACATTTAATCCAAGTGTGACAACGGTTTATACAGTTACAGGAAACAGCAATGGATGTATTACATCAAATACTATTTTAGTTACAGTAAATCAATTGCCTGTAATTATATCAAATTCAATTACAATTTGTTTAGGTCAACAAGGAATTCTATCAGCAAGTGGAGCTAATTCATATTCATGGAGTACAGGAAGTTCGAGTTCAACAATTTCTGTATCACCTGCTGTAAATACATCTTATACAGTTATAGGTACCAGTTTGGCTGGATGTCAAAATTCAATTGTAACTCAAGTTGCAGTTGCGAGTTCTCCATCAATAACAGTAAATTCTATCACGATTTGTTCTGGAAAATCTGCTACTTTAATTGCAGGAGGAGTTACGACTTATACCTGGAGCAACGGAGCACTTACAAATTCTATAATTGTTACACCAACTATTAATACAACATATAGCCTAGCAGGAAATTTATCTGGTTGTCCGGGATTAGCGTCTAATACAGTAAACGTAAATGTTAATCCAACACCAACCATTACAATAATACCATCAGCCTCATTAATTTGTAGAGGAAATTCAGTTTCTCTTACGCCAATTGGAGCATTAACTTATACTTGGACAGGAAATAATTCAGGTGGATTATTAGTTTCAAGCCCAACCGTTACATCAACATACAGTGTTTTTGGTACCAATTCGTTAAACTGTAGTTCAAATAGTCAAATTACAATAATAGTTTCACCTTGTACTGGAATAGAATTTGATGATGAATTGATTAATAATATTATAATTTATCCTAACCCTGCAAAAGATAAAATCGAATTATTTTTTAATGATATTGTAATTACGGAAATTCAGATTAAAAATAGTTTGGGGCAGAATGTATACTCATTAAAAACTAATGAAAATAAAATAACAATAGATTTGAATGAATTTAAAAGTGGACTATATTTTATTCAAATTAATACTCCAAAAGAAAATTTTAACAAAAAAATAATAGTTCAATAATTCATTTAAATTGATTTTTCATTTAAATTAAAAAGTCAATTTTCTGTTAAATTAAATTAAGAAAAAATTACAATTATTTAATTTTTTTATAGGATATGCTTAATATGAATGCATCAATTTTGTATAAAATGTTAACTTATGAAAAAAGCACTTACTATTTTAATTACATTATTTGTATTCAATTCTAAAGCCCAAAATCCTGGTTTAATAATAAGCGAAGTTTTTGCAAATCCAGCTGGTACTGATAGTTGTAAAGAATACGTGGAATTAATCGCATCACAAAATATAAATTTTTCTTTAACCCCATATACAATAATCGTAAATAATAATGGTGTTGCAACAAGTTTAGGATGGGTAGCAGGTGGCAGCACTTCATATGCATTTGGAATTAATTCAGGTTCTGTTGGAATCGGCCAAGTGGTTTATGTTGGAGGCAATTGTATGATTCCTAATGTGAATCTAATTAGAACTATTAATGTAAAATATGTAAATGGTGATGGTGGAATTGGTCTCCCAAATGCATCGGGTGTTTTTGGAAATGGAGGAAGTAATGCAGATGCCGTTGCCGTTTTTAAATTACCAGTTGCGGCTATAAATAGTTTAACTGTTCCATCAGATGTATTGTTTTTTGGAACCGGAATTGGAACCGCTAGTGTTAGTCCAGGAAATATTGGTTATCAATTACCAATAAGTGATTTATATTCTGGAGGTTGTTTAACTGGAAATAGTTTTTTTGGACCTGACCCAGGCAGCGATGTTTTAATAACTACATCAGGTTTATTTAATTTAGCAAATAACACTTGGTCTATTTCAAGAACAGTTAGTTCTGGAACTGTTCAAACCGTTGCAGTATCATCAGTTTCGCTCATAACTTCAGGAATGGTTAGTCCAGCCAGCATTTCTTTTTTGAGTAACGACACCACTGTTAACGAAAGTGTTTCTTCAGCAAATATATTTATGAGATTAACTTCTACAAGTACCATGTCTTCTTCTATTTCTGTTTATGCTTCGGTATTATCTAATGCTTCGGCTAGTGATTATACATTAGCTAATATAACAGTTACTTTTGCCCCGAACGCGCCATTAAATTCTAGCGTTCCAATTACTATTAATTTAAATAATGATTTATTTGCAGAAAGTGCAGAATATATAATTTTAAGATTATATGATCCTCAAAATTGTAATTTAGGCTCTATTACTCAGTTTGCTTTTTATATTTCAGATAATGACAAAGTGATTCCTCAAGCATCAAATACCCTTTCATTAAATCTATTATCTAGCTTTTCAAACACAGTAAGTGGATCAAATTCGGCCGAAATTGTTGCTCATGATCCAGTTACTCAACGCTTATTTATAGCAAACAGTATAGGCGGAAAATTGGATATTGTAAATTTTATAAATCCATCAAGCCCAAGTTTACTACTTTCTGTTCCAATTACAACTTACGGAAACATAAATTCTATTGCTGTTAAAAATGGAATAGTGGCTGCCGCTATTGAAAATGGAATAAATCCTCAAGATTCAGGAAAAGTAGTATTTTTTAATACAAATGGCGTTTATTTAAATCAAGTAAAAGTTGGGATGATGCCAGATATGATAACTTTTAATAGAGCTGGTACAAAAGTACTAACCGCTAACGAAGGAGAGCCAAATGCAGCTTATACTTTAGATCCTGACGGATCAGTTAGCATTATTAATATTTCAGGAGGGATTGCAAATTTAAATCAATCAAATGTTTCTCATATAACATTTACAGCTTATAATGGACAAGAGACAAGCTTAAGAGTACAAGGAATAAGAATTTATGGATTAAATGCGAGTGCTTCGAAAGACTTTGAGCCAGAATATATTTGTGTTTCAGAAGATGATTCAAAAGCATGGGTGGGTCTTCAAGAAAATAATGCATTGGTTGAAATTAATTTGCAAAACAACACAATTACTTCTATTAAATCTTTGGGAACAAAAGATCATTCCTTATTAAACAATGGAATTGATGCTTCGAATTTAACTAAAGGGGTTGATATTTCTAACTTTCCAATTAAAGGTTTTTATTTGCCAGATGCAATAGCCACTTATACTGTTGGTGGTGTAAATTATATAATTTCTGCAAATGAAGGAGATGCCAGAGCTTATGCTGGGTTTTCAGAAGAGAGCCGAGTTGCTCAATTAACCTTAGATCCACAAAAGTTTCCAAACGGAAATGAATTGAAAAACAATTACGTTTTAGGCAGATTAATGTCAACTAATAAAAATGGAGATATAGATAACGATGGAGATATTGATACTATTTATACCTATGGCTCTCGCTCATTTTCAATTTGGAACGGAAGTACTGGAAATTTAGTTTATGATAGTAAAGATGATCTTGAAATGATTACCGCAACGAATTCTTATTCGGTTCTTTTTAATGCAAGTAATTCTAATTCAACAAGAAAAGACAGAAGCGACGATAAGGGTCCAGAGCCAGAGGGTGTTGCTATTGGAAAGATAGGATTAAACACATATGCTTTTATCGCTATAGAAAGAATAGGAGGGGTAATGGTTTATGATGTGTCAAATCCATTAACGCCCGTTTTTATTACTTATGTTAATAACAGATATTTACCAGCTAATGGCCCAGATTTGGGTGCTGAAGGAATTATTTTTATTCCTCAATCACAAAGTCCAAATGGTCAAAACATAGTTATTGCAGCAAATGAAGTTAGTAGCACATTAAGTATTTGGGGAATCCCAGGTTGCTTAGCACCTATTTCAAGTTCTATTTCAGCAGTTGGTCAATCTTCGAATAATTGTTCAAATAACGCGCCTATACTTAGTGTAATAAATTCTGCAAGTTTAACGTATCAATGGAGTAATAATGGAAATCTGATTTCAGGTGCAAATTCACATTCTATTATTGCTATTAATTCAGGAAACTACTCAGTAGCTATAATTGGAGGCACAAATTGCGCAACTGGTTCTATTTTGCAAACACTAACAGTTAATCCATCACCAACAATAACAATTTCTGGAGCAAATAATATTTGTTTGGGATCATCATTATCACAAACATTGTCAGGAGCAGTTAGTTATTCAAATAATGGCTTGCCAACAAACTCATTAGTATCATTCAGTCCTATAAGTTCAGGAAACTATTCAATTATTGGAATTTCATCAAACAGTTGTAGTAGTACTTTAAATGTTTCTTATACTGTAAATTCTAATCCAACTATTACAGTAAATTCTGGATCAATATGTGCAGGAGAAAACTTCAGCATTAATCCAAGTGGAGCAAATACTTATACCATACAAGGAGGTAATTCAGTAGTAAGTCCAAGCATTACTGCTAGTTATACGGTAGCAGGCACAAGCACAGCAGGATGTGTGTCTCAAATATTTGCCACGAGTAATATAACGGTAAATGCATGTACCAGCATAAGTCAAATTACAAACTCTGGTAATGAATTTATTGTATACCCTAATCCTTTCAATAATAAAATAACAATTATTTCAAGCTCATCAAATCAAAGTGTTCAAGTATATAATGCTATTGGTTCTTTAGTTTATTATTCAAGGATAGAAAATGAAAAAATAGAAATTGATTTAAACCAACAAGCCAAAGGTATTTATTTTGTTAGAATAGGTTTAATAACTAAAAAACTAATTAAGGAGTAATTTAATTAATTCAAATAGAAAGCCGTTAGAAATTAAACTAACGGCTTTTTTTATAATTTTTTTTAGATTAATTATTTAACTCAATAACCTTATTAATTTAAAAGGAAACTATTCTAGATATATCAAGTATTGTTTTTGATTATTAAGAATTTGAATTGAAAATATATAGACTTAAAAATTTAATATTAAATATTTTCATTAATTAACTTTATTATAATATTAGAGTGTATTATTTAATAAATTAATAGTTTTTAATTTTAAATTAATTTATACAGGTTAAGTAGTTTTCTGAAAAATATTGATGAAGACTTTTTACAAAACAATCGTTTTATCAGATATTCATTTGGGGATTAAAGCCAGCAAGGCAAAAGAAGTTATTAACTTTTTAAAGTATCACAAATGTGAAACCCTAATTCTAAATGGAGACATTATAGATGGATGGCAATTAAGAAAAAATGGAAAGTGGACTAAGCAACATAGCAATTTTTTTAAATACATCATTTCATTATCATCTAAAAAAAAATCTAAAATAGTTTATATTAGAGGAAATCATGATGATTTTTTAGAAGAGATTATGCCATTAAAAATAGGCAACTTTTCAATACGTAAATCTTATATCCATTTCGGAGTTAACAAAAAGTATTTTGTTACGCATGGTGATTTGTTTGACAGCATTACATCAAAATTAAGATGGATTGCCAAATTAGGAGATATAGGTTATACTTTTTTATTATGGATAAATAGACATTATAATGTATACAGGGAAAAGAAAGGATTGCCTTATTATTCAATTTCTAAAGTAATTAAAGCCAAGGTTAAGTCTGCGGTTTCTTTTGTATACGATTACGAAAATGAATTAGTAAAAGTGGCTAAGTTTAGAAAGTGTGATGGTATAATTTGTGGCCACATTCATCAGGCTGCAATAAAAAATATCGAAGGAATAGAATATTTAAATTCAGGAGATTGGGTTGAAAGCTTAACTGCATTAGTAGAAGATAACGAAGGGAATTGGAAAATTATTCAGTATCAAGAATGGCTAAATTCTTTAGCTATTAATCAAACTATAATTAGTAATACGCAAGAAAGCGATATATCCTTCTCACAAGGATTAGACATTCAATTTAATTATTAATATGTCTAAAAAATTTATTTTAGCAATTCAAGGTGAGGGGAGGGGGCACCTAACTCAGGCAATTAGTATGTATGAATTATTAATTGAAAAAGGTCATACCGTTAGCGCTATTATTATAGGTTCAAGTGGCAATAGAAAAATTCCAGAATTTTTAAATCAAAAAATTAAATCTCCTATTATACAATTAACAAGTCCAAATTTTGTAACTGATAATAAAAACAAAAGTATTAATATTAGAAGGTCAATAATTAAAGGAATAAGAGAAATCAAATGCTATAAAAGTAGTTTAAAAAAAATAGATGATATTATAAAAACACATCAGCCTGATGTGATAATTAATTTTTTCGATTTATTAATGGGGTTATATTATCGTTTTTATAAGCCTCAAATAAAGTTAATTTGTGTTGGACATCAATATATTTATTTTCATCAAGACTTTGAGTTTCCAATCGGAAAAATACTTGATAAGTTCTTAATTAAATCATTTACTCGACTAACAGCTTATGGTTCATCAAAAAATTTAGCATTATCTTTTTATAATATTCACACAAATAGTAAAGATGTAATTGTTGTACCACCTTTATTAAGAAAAGAAATTTTTGAATTAAAGGCGACTAAAGAAGATTTTTTTTTAGTTTATTTAGTAAATAATGGTTATTTTGAAGAGATTTTAACTTGGCATAAAGATAATCCTTGTGAAGAAATCCATTGTTTTACAGATCAGCCAGAAACGCTATATCATTTATATCAATTTGATAAAAATAAATTATTTATACATGCCATTAACGATTCTCTTTTTATGGAAATGATGAGTCGTTCAAAGGGCCTTGCAAGTTCAGCAGGTTTTGAAAGCGTTTGTGAGGCCATGTATTTAGGCAAACCAGTTTTGATGGTTCCTATAAAGGGACATTTTGAACAATTTTGTAATTCAAGGGATGGTTATAAAGCAGGTGCAGGAATTTTTTCAGATTGTTTTGATTTAACCAAACTTATTGATTTTTCGATTACCTTTAATGGAATTAATCCAAGGTATATAGAATGGGTTAGTACAGCAAAATTGAGAATTTATAACGAAATAAGTTTAAGGTAAAATGCCACGCAAATTATTGTTTATTGTTAATCCCAATGCAGGAAAAAAAAAATCTGATAAAATTATTCAAACCATCCGAAAAACCTTTCCTGCTAATATTTATTATCAGTTTGTTATATGGAAAGACAAAAATAATTTTGATGAAATTGTTAAGTTATTAAAATCAGAAGGTTATACTGATGCTATTGCAGTTGGTGGCGACGGAACAGTAAATCAAGTTGCTAAAAATATTTTAAATTCAAATATTACTTTAGGGATTATCCCTATTGGATCGGGTAATGGCTTAGCAAGAACATTGGGAATTTCTATAGATATTGAACAAGCTATTAAACAAATAGTTGATGGCCAAACTACTACAATTGATTTTGGAAACGTGAATAACATTCCATTTTTTTGCACCAGTGGTATTGGATTTGATGCTCACATAGGCAATTTGTTTGCTAAATCCAAAAAAAGAGGATTAAACAGTTATATAAAAATCACTTTAAGAGAATTATTTAAATATAGAGCTAAAAATTACACCTTAATTTTTAATAATCTAACCATTCAGAGAAAAGCTTTTTTAATTACAGTAGCTAATGCCGGGCAATATGGCAACGATTTTTATATTGCCCCTCAAGCTAATTTACAAGATGGAAATTTTCATGTGGCCTTATTAAAGCCTTTTAATATTATAAAAAGTATAGGTGTTTTTTTAAATATACTAAAACGAAGCGCTCATTTAAGCTCTTCAATTGAAACATTTGTTACAGATAAAATTACCATTATCAGAAATGAAAAAGACGTAATTCATTTTGATGGTGAGCCCTATTTTGAAAGTGAAGAGGTTGTTTTTGAAAATAAGCCAAAATCGCTAAAAGTATTAATAGGAGATTCTTTTAAAGTCGCTTAATAAAATCTAAAAATAATTGTAACCCTTTTCTTTTATCCGCAGTTAAATTGTAATTAATTCTTTTAGTAAGGTAGTTGAATGCTTCTTTTTTTGAGAGGCTTGTTAATTTAAAGTCATCATTAACCGCTTGCTGTATATTATTTACACCATATTTTAATACAGAGTTAAATTCATTAATAAAAGAAACGGATAATTTTTCTATACTCACCCATGCGGCAAAAACAAAAGGAAGATTTGTAAATTTTTTCCATTCTTCGGCCAAATCAAATTCAAAAGAATATTTTTTATTTAATAAAAAAGTTCTGTCTCCAATAATAACTGCGGCATTGTTATTTTTAATTTCATTTTCAAATCCTGGTGAGCCATCTCGAAAATCCACATCTAATTTCCAAAAAAACTTAGTTAGAACTTTTATTAAAGTAACAGAAGATTTAGATTGATAATCAAGGGTTATTGTTTTTATTTGGTTTAATGGTACCTCACTATAAAGTTTTACGCTATCTACCTTCCCGTCAGCACTAATACAAAAATCAGTTTCTATAAAATACGAGTTTAATTCAGGCAGTAATGCAACGGGAACTAAGGCAATGTCAACTTGGCCAAATTTTAATTTTTGAGCACAAATGCTTGGTATATCCTCTTGTAAGTCGATTTTATCTAATAAATCGCTTTTTTTTAATGCCCATTTATAAGGCATGGTGTTTGTATAATTAACTATAGATATTTTTATTTTTTTTGAATTCACCTTGTGTAAAAATAAACATAATAAATAAATCAAATATTTTATCTTTGACTTAGATTATGAGCGATAATAAATATCATTTAAGAGGAGTTTCTTCAGGCAAAGAAGATGTGCATGCAGCCATAAAAAACATCGATAAAGGTTTGTTTGCAAGGGCATTTTGTAAAATTGTGCCTGATAATTTAACAGGGAGCAATGATCACTGTTTAGTAATGCATGCAGATGGTGCTGGAACAAAATCAGCCTTAGCATATATGTATTGGAGAGAAACTGGAGATTTAAGTGTTTGGAAAGGCATTGCTCAAGATGCTGTTATTATGAATTTAGATGATTTAATTTGTGTAGGTGCAATTGAAAATGTTTTATTATCTTCTACGATTGGTCGAAATAAAAACTTAATTCCTGCTGAGGTTCTATCGGCAATTATAAATGGAACCGAAGAGGTATTACAAAATCTTCGCGATAATGGAATTTCAATTTTTTCAACCGGTGGAGAAACTGCTGATGTAGGCGATTTAGTTCGAACGGTAATTGTTGACAGTACAGTAATTTGCCGTATGGAGAGAAAAAAAGTTATTTCGAATGCTAATATAAAAGCAGGTAATGTTATAATTGGCCTTTGTAGTTATGGCAAGGCCTCTTATGAAACTGAATATAATTCAGGAATGGGCAGTAATGGATTAACTAGCGCGAGGCATGATCTTTTTAATAAATCATTGGCAAAAAAATTCCCTCAAAGTTATGATACCGCCTTGCCTGAAAACATAATTTATTCAGGAGGATTAAATTTAATGGACCAGGTTGAGGTTAGTTATTTAAATAATAAAAATCAAAATATAATAGAACAAATAGATGTTGCTAAGCTGGTATTATCTCCTACCAGAACTTATGCGCCAATAATTAAAAAAGTAATTGAATCTTTAGGAAATAATATTGATGGCATTGTGCACTGCAGTGGTGGTGGCCAAACAAAAGTATTACACTTTATGAGCGAAGGACTAAATATAATAAAAGATAATTTATTTGATTTGCCACCATTATTTAAAATAATTCATGAACAAAGCCAGAGCAACTATAAAGAAATGTATCAGGTTTTTAATATGGGGCATAGAATGGAATTGTATGTTGAAGAAAATTTAGCTGAAACAATTATTTCGATAAGCAAAAGTTTTAATGTGGAAGCTAAAATAATAGGAAGAGTTGAAGCATCAAAAGAAAAAAAGATAACTATTAAAAGTCAATTTGGAACTTTTGAATATAAATAAAGTTTTATTTATCTCTATAAATTACCATATTAATAACCCCTTTTGATGTGCTAGAGTTGTCACTTAATGAAATATTATAAGGCTTGGCATAACCTTCATTTCCATTATAAACAACATGTCCTTTATCTTCAATGGGATTTGGTAATTTATTTGCATAATAATCTTTAAAATCACAAAATAAATAAGAAACGAGTTCTAAATCATTACTATTTATTTGAAGGCTAATCTCAATTAAACTATCATTATTTAAAGTATATTGAATTGAATAATTCATAGTGCTATCTATATTATATTCGAAATACATTTGTTCTGGCGAAGATTCAATTGGAGCCACTTTTTCAGATTTTTTTATAAAGGCCGAATTATTGTTAAGATTAATTCCTCTAAATGCGCCCTCTTTCGAAATAATTATTTCGTCTAAATAATGATGATAGCCTTCAAATACTCGAGTAGATTCAATTTTTTGATGACAAGAAATAATTGTTAAGAAAAAAATATAAATTAGAACAAATATTTTAAAGCTTAATCGCACGATATAGTTTGTGTAACACAAAAGTATAAAAATATAAACTTCATATTAGTACTTAAAAAAAGCATTTATAGATATTTGTTATTAAATAAAATTAAATATTTTCTTCATGATTTTTAATATTACTCACTTCTGGTCGCATTGTTGGAAAAAGTAATACGTCTTGTATTGAAGATTGGTTTGTCATTAGCATGCACAGTCTATCAATTCCAATTCCTATTCCTGAAGTTGGTGGCATGCCATATTCTAAAGCACGTAAAAAATCGTTATCAATAAACATTGCCTCATCATCGCCTCGTTCCATTAATTTAATTTGTTCTTCAAATCTTTCTCTCTGATCGATGGGATCATTTAACTCAGAATAGGCATTTGCAATTTCTTTACCGTTTATCATAAGTTCAAATCGCTCAACTAATCCCTCTTTAGTGCGATGTTTTTTAGTAAGAGGGCTCATTTCTATGGGATAATCTGTAATAAATGTTGGTTGAATATAATTAGATTCACATTTTTCACCAAAAATAGTATCTATTAGTTTTGCTTTACCCATAGATGATTCGGTCTCAATGTGAAGGGTTTTACAAACACCTCTTAAGTCGTTTTCGTTCATTTTACTCACATCAAAATTTGTATGTTCTTTAATTGAGTCATAAATACTTATCCTTTTAAATGGCGCTGAAAAATTAATTATTTTATCGCCAACAGTTAATTCTGATATTCCATGTAAATCGACAGCAATTTTTTGAATTAAATACTCTGTAGTATTCATCATCCATAAATAATCGCGATAGGCCACGTAAAATTCTAAAACAGTAAATTCAGGGTTGTGTGTGCGATCCATGCCTTCGTTCCGGAAGTTACGACTAAACTCATATACCCAATCAAATCCACCAACAATCAAACGTTTTAAATACAATTCGTTTGCTATTCTTAAATAAAGCGGAATATCTAAAGCATTATGATGGGTTAGAAATGGTTTTGCTGCTGCGCCTCCAGGAATAGATTGTAATATCGGAGTATCAACTTCTAAAGCACCGCGTTGGTTTAAAAATGTTCTTATAGTATTAATAATTTTCGTTCGTTGCTCGAATGTTTTTTTTACGTTTGGGTTAATAATTAAATCTACATAACGTTGTCGGTATCTAAATTCTGGATTTGTTACTTCATCAAAAGAATTTCCATCTGCATCAGTTTTTACTATTGGTAGTGGTTTAAGCGATTTACTTAAAAGTTTTAGACTATTAACATGGATAGAAGTTTCTCCAGTTTTAGTAATAAAAACATAACCCTCTAATCCAATAATATCTCCAATATCAATTAGTTTTTTCCAAACAATATCATAAAAAGTCTTGTCTTCATTAGGGCAAATATCATCTTTTCTTACATAAATTTGAATACGACCAGAAGCATCTTGAATTAATGCAAAGCAAGCTTTTCCCATATCGCGAATGCTCATCAAACGACCCGCAATTGAAACTTTTTTATAGTTTTGTTGATTGAGTTCGAAATTTATTTTAATATCAGCAGAGTTAGTATTTATTTTAAATTCTTCAGCTGGATAAGGATTGATGCCAAGTTCTTTTAATTCAGTTAATTTTTGTCTTCTTTGTAATTCTTGTTCGCTAAGGGTAACCGACATAATTCAGTTTTTATTTCTTCTATAAAAGTACATTTAATATTAATAGGCAAACGAATACATTTTTTCACAAATCACAATTATTTTCAAACCTTATTCTAAATTTTCTAATCTGTTATAAATAATTTTTATTAAAATTTGAGATTAACCAAAAAGAATGATTTCATCAAAAGCTTGTTAAAAAAAAATTAACACCTGATAATCAAGTTTTTATGAATTTAAACTTTTTTTTGTTTAATGTTTTTAGTTTATTATTAAACAAATAATTAATTTTGTTTAACTATTAATCATAAAGGTTAAACAAAATGACAGCAATTGAATTCAATACCCGCATTGTTCAAGAAAAAACTTCGTTAAAAAGTTTTGCATTAAGTCTTACTCATAATATTGATGACGCCTTAGATCTTTTGCAAGACACCTATGTTAAAGCAATCTCTTACCGTGATAAGTTTGAAGATAGCACTAATTTAAAAGCATGGTTATTTACCATAATGAAAAATACATTTATAAATGCATATCGCCGAAATACAAAAACAAAAGAATTAATAAGTAAGGGCGACGAAATTGCTTTAAATCGTGCCTTTAAACAAAATAGTTATGATCATTGCGAAAGCAGAATAAATGCTAAAGAAATTATTAAACAAATTGAATCACTTGAAGACCAATACAAGGTTCCGTTTACAAGATATTATACTGGATACAAGTATGAAGAAATTGCGCATGAAATGCATTTACCTTTAGGAACAATTAAAAGTAGAATTTTTATTGCCAGAAAAATTTTAATGCAGAGAATAAAGCATCTAAACAATTAAACATATAACTTTTATTCATTAGCGTATTAAGATTAATTTAGATAAATGAATAAAGAAATTTCTATTTTTTGGTTTAGAAGAGATTTAAGACTAGAAGATAACGCAGGTTTGTTTTATGCTTTGAGTGAAAATGAAAATATTTTACCAATCTTTATTTTTGACAAAAACATTCTAGATAACTTAGAAGACAAATACGACCGAAGAGTTCATTTTATTCATCAAGCACTTGAAAAAATTCAATCAGAGTTAACAAAAATATCATCTTCTTTACTAGTTTTTAATAGTACTCCAATAGATATATTTAGTAAATTATTAATCGAGTATAAGGTTAAGAATGTTTATGCTAATCACGACTACGAGCCTTATGCAAATATCAGAGACGCTGAGATTTTAACCTTACTAAATCAACAAAATATTGAGTTCAAGACCTTCAAAGATCAATGTATTTTTGAAAAAAAAGAAGTCGTTAAAGATGATGGAAATCCTTATACAGTTTTTACTCCATATAGTAACAAATGGAAAAAAAAACTTAATTATATACATTACAAATCTTACGAAACTCAAAAATATTTTAAACATTTTGTGAAGCAAATACCATCTGATTTACCAAGTCTTTCGCAATTAGGATTTAAAAAAACAGATATAAAGTTATTACCAAATAAAACAGTAAGCGATGAGCTGATTCAAAAATATAAAGACCAAAGAAATTTTCCTGCAGTTGAGGGGACAAGTAAATTAAGTATTTATTTGCGATTTGGTTTAATCAGTATTAGAAGCCTAGTTTCTAAATCATTACCATTAAGCGAAACTTGGCTAAATGAACTGATTTGGAGAGATTTTTACATGATGATTCTATCTAATTTTCCTCACGTAGCTGAGCAAGCTTTTAAGTCGAAATACGAAAAAATTGTTTGGCAAAATAATGAGGAAAATTTTAAAAAATGGTGTAATGGCGAAACTGGTTTTCCTATTGTAGATGCAGGTATGCGAGAGTTAAATACAACAGGATTTATGCACAATCGAGTAAGAATGATTGTTAGCAGTTTTTTAATTAAAGATTTACTGATTGATTGGCGATGGGGTGAAGCTTATTTTGCACAAAAATTAAATGATTTCGATTTGAGTGCAAATAACGGAGGTTGGCAGTGGGCTTCAGGAAGTGGATGTGATGCAGCGCCTTATTTTAGAGTTTTTAATCCTACAGAACAACAAAAAAAGTTTGATCCTAATTTTGTTTACATAAAAAAATGGATTCCTGAATACGGTTCACTCAAATATCCAAAACCAATAATAGATCACGCGTCTGCAAGAATAAGAGTGATAAAATTGTATAAGGAAGCATTATCTGGATTTTGAAATTGAAAACAGGAGTATTTGTTGAAATAAACTTTACTTAAAAAACTTATTTTATTATTTTTTTAATTAATAAATTTGATTATTTACAATCAGGTAGGGTAATAAAATAGATATTAGTTTTTACAATCTAACTAACTTAATAACTCTAATTTTGTGTAAGAATAATATAATTGGATAAGTAGGATCAAATTCAAACCATTTAGTTGCAAAATTTGCTTTTGCTCCAGCTTGGTGGTGATTATTTTGAAATAATTCTCCCATTAATAAAAAATCAATAAACAAGGTATTTTTAGATTTGTCTGGACTATCAAAATTTCTATATCCATATTTGTGTCCAGCCCAATTAACAATTGCACCCTGAATAGGCCCAATTAAAAAATTAATTGGTAAAAATAAAAACATCCACCAATGTGTTGCAAACACAATGTAAAAAGCAATGTAGGCAGCTGCAAATAACAAACGTGAAACCCAACTATCAGCGATTTTATCAATTGAAGGATACTCAGGAAAATTACGATCAAATTTATCTTCAATCTCAATTTTATTATTGAGTACATTGTTATAAATTTGTCGAGTATGAAGCATCATATGATATGCATCTTTAAAAAAATGTGGGGTGTGAGGATCTTTTTCGGTATCGCTATATGCATGATGCATTCGGTGTAAAATTGCGTATGCTCTTGCATTTAAATAGGATGAACCTTGGGCAACCCAAGCAAAAATGTAAAAAAACTTTTCCCAAAATTTATTCATGGTAAACATTTTATGAGCAGCATATCGGTGTAAAAAGAATGTTTGCCCGAAAAGAGAGAGATACCAGTGTAAGATAATAAAAAGCAAAATTACCATTTTATATAGTCAAATTAAAAAATGAAAATAAGCAAGTCAGAAAATTTCATATTTAGGTTAGTTCATTATAACAAATAATTAGTTAAATAGTTTAGATTTTTATCCTTTTAATGCTTCAGCGCCACCAACAATTTCTAAAATTTCTTTAGTGATGGAGGCTTGTCTTGCCTTATTATAAGTGATTTTTAATTCACGTTGCATCGCTTTAGCATTATCTGTTGCTTTATGCATAGCAGTCATACGAGCGCCATGTTCGCTTGCAACAGAATCTAGAAGTGCTTTATAAAATTGGGTTTTTACTGAACGAGGAATTAATTCATTAACAATAAATTCTTCACTAGGCTCAAAAATATAATCTTGTTTACTCTGTTTAATTGTTTTTGAATAATCTGCTATTGAATCTGTTTTAGCAGATAAAACAGGTAATAATTGTTCTTCGGTTGGTATTTGAATAGCCGCATTTCTAAATTGATTATAAACAACTATTACTCTATCGAACTGTTTGTTTAAAAAAGAACTGATTATTTTATCTGCAATTAGAGAAGCTTTATCATAATTTAATTGATTAAAGATCTGATTGGTATGATGGGGTAAATCTTGTCCACTAATAATATATTTTGTTTTTTTAAAAGCATCTTGCACTTTTTTTCCGACAGGAATAATTGTAATGTTTGAATCTTTATATTCGTTAGTAATAAGACTATTTACTTTTTTAATAATATTAGAATTAAATGCACCAGCTAGCCCACGATTTGATGAGATTGCAATAATTAAGAGGTTATTTTCGCTATTGTTTCTAGCATAAACATTATCAGAAGAATCAACACTAGCACTTACGTTTTCTAAAATATCTTTGAGTTTATTGGCATAAGGTCGCATTTGAATAATAGCATCTTGAGCTCTTTTTAATTTAGCAGCACTTACCATTTTCATGGCGCTAGTGATTTGCATTGTTGACCCAACGGATGTTATTTTATTTCTTACTTCTTTTAAACTTGGCATACTTTTTATTTATAAAACTAAAAGTTAAAAACTTGTGATTATTTATATTTAGCTAATAGTTCGTCGGCACAAGATTCTAGTGTTTTTGTAATTTCATCATTATATAGCCCTGCCTTTAATCCATCAAGAGTTGTTTTATATTTACGCTCTAAAATGTCTAAAAATTCATTTTCAAATTCACTCACTTTATTAATAGGAACGATTCGTAATAAATTTTTTGTTCCTAAATAAATAATAGCGATTTGTTGTTCAACTCTGAGTGGAGAAAACTGACCTTGTTTTAAAATTTGGGTATTACGAGCCCCCTTATCTAAAACAGATTTTGTAGCAGCATCTAAATCTGAGCCAAATTTAGAAAAAGCCTCTAATTCTCGATATTGAGCCTGATCGAGCTTCAATGTACCTGCTACTTTTTTCATAGATTTTATTTGCGCATTACCTCCAACTCTAGAAACAGAAATACCAACGTTAATTGCAGGACGAATACCTGAGTTAAATAAGTTCGATTCTAAGAATATTTGTCCGTCAGTAATAGAAATAACATTAGTAGGAATATAAGCCGAAACGTCACCGGCTTGAGTTTCGATAATTGGCAAGGCGGTTAACGAGCCCCCACCTTTTACTAGAGAGCTAATTGACTCTGGCAAATCATTCATTTGCCTGGCTATATCGTCGTTTTGATTAATTTTTGCAGCACGTTCCAGTAACCTGCTATGAAGATAAAATACATCACCAGGATATGCTTCTCGGCCTGGAGGTCGACGCAAAAGTAAAGATACTTCACGATAAGCAACAGCTTGTTTAGATAAATCGTCGAATATGATTAAAGCTGGGCGTCCAGTATCTCTAAAAAATTCACCTATTGCTGCTCCTGAAAAAGGCGCATAAAACTGAAGAGGAGCCGGATCGGCAGCACTGGCTGTTACGACAACAGTATAAGGCATAGCACCATTTTCTTCCAAAACACGAACCACGTTGGCTACAGTTGAGGCTTTTTGCCCTATAGCAACATAAATACAATATACAGGATTGCCAGCTTCATAAAATTCTTTTTGATTAATAATGGTATCAATACAAACGGCAGTTTTACCAATTTGACGATCACCAATAATTAATTCGCGCTGTCCGCGTCCAATAGGAATCATCGCATCAATTGCTTTAATACCAGTTTGAAGAGGCTCTGTAACAGGTTGACGAAAAATTACTCCTGGCGCTTTTCTTTCAATTGGCATTTCGTAGGTGGCGCCTTGAATAGGACCTTTACCATCAATTGGCATTCCTAAAGTATCAACAACACGACCTAACATTCCTTCGCCAACTTTAATTGAAGCAATGCGTTTTGTTCTTTTACAAGAGCTGCCTTCTCTAATTCCAATGCTAGATCCTAGTAATACAGCCCCTACATTATCTTCTTCAAGGTTTAATACAATTGCCTGAACACCTGTTTCAAATTCAATTAATTCTCCAGATTGAACTTTAGATAGTCCATAAATTAGGGCAATTCCGTCGCCCACTTGTAAAACGCTCCCAACTTCTTCCAATTCTGTTTCAGTTTTAAAGCCACTTAATTGTTCTCTTAATATTGCAGATACTTCTGCTGGTTTAATTTCAGCCATGTTTGATGGGTTATTTTAATTTAAAATTTTATTTGTTAATTGTTTTTTGATGTCATTCAATTGTCTAGAAACACTTCTGTCAATTTGAATGTCTCCTACTTTTAAGATAAATCCTCCTATAGTATTGGGGTCTATTTTTTCAATTATTTCAACATCTCCATTCATTTGAGATTTAATAAGCTCTTCTATTTTTTTCTTTATGTTATTATCTAAAATGTCAGCAGAAGTTATAATTACAGTAAAAATATTTCTAGTAAGTTTAAATTGCTCGTCAAAAGCAATCGCAATTTCATTAATAATAGACGATCGGTGTTTTTTTGTAATCAGAATTAAAAAATTCAAGGTTATTTTATGAATATGTTTTATAAAAACAGATTCAATAATCTTTATTTTTTTATCTACTTGTATTATTGGACTTTGAAGAAATAGAGTAAATTCACGATTGTTGTTGCATAATTTTTCAACTCTTTTCATATCAGATCTGATGACATCTACTTGATTATTCTCAAGGGCTAAATCCATTAATGATTTAGCGTATCTATTGGCAACAATCATCTTAATTAAGTTTCAAATTATTTGTTAGAGAAGAAACCAGTTCTTTTTGTTTATCGTTATTTGATAATTCAGTTTTTAATATTTTTTCGGCAATTTCGATTGATAAATCGGCAACTTGTTTTTTTAAATCTGCGACAGCAGAATTTTTTTCACTAATAATTTGTTCTCGAGCTGAAGAAATAATTTTATCAGCATCGGCTTGAGCTTTTTGTTTTGCTTCTGAAACAATTGTATCCTTTGTTTCGCGTGCTTCTTTAAGCATCATATCTCTTTCGGCTCTTGCTTGATTTAATATGGTTTCGTTATTTGACTTTAATTCAAGCATATCTAATTTAGCTTTTTCAGCACTTTCCAATGCAGTTTTTATGCTTTCTTCTCTAGTTTTTATAGCATTAAGTATGGGTTTCCAAGCATATTTTCCAAGTAAAACTAGTAATAAAACAAAGGTAATACTAGTCCAAAATATTAAGCCCACTGCAGGTTCTAATAATCCTGCTAAAATAAATAGTTGATTCATCATTTTTTATAAAGGTTTAATTAAATTTTAAAATAACCAGAGCCAATACCAACCGTAATGGCTCTGGAAAAGAATTGAACTACTTGCTCATGATTGAAACCACCACTGCGAATAGAGCTACTCCTTCTACAAGAGCAGCTGCGATAAGCATAACTGTTTGAATCTTTGCTGTGTGTTCTGGTTGACGAGCAATGGCATCCATTGCGTGACCACCAATTTGTCCGATACCGATGCCTGCACCTATTGCTGCTAAACCTGCACCTACTGCTGCGATACTACCTGTCATTTTTATTTGTTTTTATTTGTTAATTTAATTATGATTTGATGCCGCTTCTTCATTAGAATGCCCATGGTCTTCCATGGCTGAACCAATAAATAATGCAGTTAACATTGTAAATATATAAGCTTGTAATAAAGCAACTAAGCACTCTAAAATATCTATAAATAAAGTAAAGGCAACTGATACTGGAGCAATATAGATACTTTTAAAAATAAAAATAAGGCCAACTAAAGAAATAACAACAATATGCCCTCCAGCAATATTAGCGAATAAACGTATCATTAAAGCAAAAGGTTTACTAAAAACGCCTACTAACTCTATAGGCATTAATATAAACCAAAGAAAATAGGGTTTAGGTAAAAAAATATGTTTCCAATAGCTACCAGAAGCTCCAAAATTTGTAACAAATAAAGTAACAACTGATAACACTAGAGTAAAAGCAATATTGCCAGTTAGGTTTGCACTTACGGGGATTAAACCTAAAATATTGTTAATTAAAATAAGAAAAAAAACAGTTAATAAATAAGGTACGTATTTTTCGGAACGAGCTCCTATGTTTTCTTTTGCAATTTCGTCACGAACAAAAATGATGACTGGTTCAAAAAAAGATTGTTTCCCTTTTGGAGCAGTTCTGATGCCAGAAGTTTTGTAGGTTTTTGCTATAGAAATAAATAACCAAAGAATCAAGGCTACAGATATAAACATTTGAACGACATTTTTAGTAATAGAAAGATCATAAAAAGATTCTTTCGTGTCGGAAGAAATTATTTTTTCATCTACCAGTGTATAATTATTGTATGATGCTTGACCATGATCAAACTTCGAAGACATAAATGCTTGCAGCCCTTTGGTATTAGAGTAAATAATTATGGGTAATGAAAAAACTAAGGCGTCGTGTCCTTCGCCCCAAAAATGCCAAGAATGTGAATCTAAAATGTGTTCAAATGCTACTTTAGTGATATCAACTGTTTCATTTTTTGTAGTGTTTTCGTGAACTGATTTATTAACAGAATGATCCTCAGAAACAGAAGAATGTTGACTTTGTTTGTTGCTATAAGATAAAAAAGATAAAAATGCAAAAAACACTACTGAAACAGCTTTTAATAAGCTAGAAGTATTGATTTTACATATCATTAGCGATAACTGTTATATAATTTTAAATTCGGTGACAAATGTACTTATTTGTTTATGAAAACCAAAGTAATTTTTTTATAAAAATCAAACATATTTGAGCGAATTATCTAATAATATCTTAAATTAACATCCAAAATAAATTTACTATTAAATGAATTATTGGCTCATTAAATCAGAACCTGCAAAATACAGCTGGGAGCAATTTAAAAAAGATAAAAAAACAATTTGGGATGGTGTAAGAAATTATGCTGCAAGAAACAACCTGAGGTCTATGAAAAAAGGAGATTTAGCATTTTTTTATCATAGTAACGAAGGCATGGAAATAGTTGGTATAGCAATGCTTACAAAAGAGTATTATCAGGATCCTAGCTCGAATGACCCTGCATGGTCAGCCGTTGATTTCAAGCCATACAAAGACTTAAATAAGCCCGTTTCTTTGCAATTACTAAAACAAAATGATTTTTTTGTAAATATGGATTTAATTCGTTTAGCTAGATTAAGTGTAGGAAAAGTAACTGAAAACGAATTTTATAAAATTTGTGATTTGGGAGGAGTAAAATTATAAATATAAAAGATTTCATTCAATTTTTAAATTGATTGAATAATTTTAATTGCCTCATTTAAACGACCATCATCAAATCCTTTTACGATAAAATAAGGCAGTCTTGTTTTTTTAATTTCATCTTCATTCAGTTTAAAAATTAGTTCTCTGTTAAATTTATTTTGTCTTTGGTTATCAGCTTGCCATGGCAAGTCATTGTTTGTAAGCAAAAAGTAATCATAGTCACTTTTACTAATTTGCTCATAAATAAAAGAGGGTACTTTTTTAAATTCAAGTTCAGCCCATATTTTTATTGTAATTAATGAAGTATCGCAAAATAAAAGTTGATTTGCCTTTAAAGCATAATTTTTTTCAAGTTCTATTTGTTTTTTTGCAATTTTAATTAAATCTGAAAGAGAATAGCAAGATATATCAAAAGTATTAAAATATTCTCTCGCATATTCAGGTACCCAAATGGTATTAAATTGTTTTGCTAATTTTTCGCAAAGCCATGATTTTCCTGTACTTTCAGCACCAATAATTGCTATTTTTTTTAAGTTGTTTTTTTCCATTTTATCCAACCATAAAAAGCCATTACGGCAAATAAAAAATATAATAAAGCGAACAGCCACATATTTTTAATGCTATATAAAAAAACATAAGTAGTATCAATTAAAATCCAAGCAAGCCAATTTTCTACCCACTTTTTGGTCATCATAAAGGTTGCCGTTAAACTACTTGCCGTTAAAAATGCATCTAATAATGGCATATCTCCTTTGAGAATAATTAGTAAATAATAGTATAATCCAAATTGAATAACTGTTAATAGTATTAATTGAAAAACAAGTTTCGGATTTACGGATTTAGTTTTAAAATACTCGTATCGCTTTCTATTCCAATAAATCCAGCTGTAAAAGCCTAAAAATAAATAAAGAACTTGTAAGACCATATTGCCAAATAATTGTTGGCGATAAAATTCAATAACCGAAGCAATTACAGCAACCAAGGAAATTGGCCAGCAAAGTATATTCTCTTTAATAGTTAGCCAAACTCCAAACGCCCCAAAAGTAAAAGCAACAATACTAAAAACTGTCATCTAATTAATTTCAATACCAAGCTCATGCATTTTCTTAATTATTTTTATAAAATTTCCTAATGGATCTTTTGCTTTCCATATGTATGAATTAAAAGCTATTCCATAAAACCCTAATTGATAAGTTAGATCTATATTTTTATCAGAAGTACCTCCTTTAGCAACTAAATTTTTACCACAGGTTTTAATTGCAGCCAAAAGACTTTCTTCATAAAAACCACTGAATAATTTACCAGTTAAATTATTATACATTGTGCCAATTAAACAATAATTAAAATTATGACTTTCTGTTAGATAAACTTGTTGAATTCTTGAATAAGACCGACTTTTATGGATATTTGAATATTTCAATTTAAGTCTCAGGCGAACAAGCCAATATTCCCAATGTTTAGATAAATGTATACTGCCCAAATGAATTCCTTTTAAATTAAATTTTAAAGCTAATTTATGATGACTGTGAAGAACAATTCGGTTATGGAAGTGTTTTGGAATATTATTAATATAGTTTTGAATTTGAAGAGTTGTATGTTTTGACTTTCTTAAGTGTAAAGTATTTAAACCACTTTCAAACATTTTCACTACAATATCTTGTTCGAATGGTAAGTCTTTTGAAGGTGTTATAATAATTAGTTTCATTCTTTGATATTTTAAAAAAGCAAACTTATTTTATTTAATAAAGATATATTTTTTTCTAGTGCATTTCCAATTACAATTAAATTTACACCAGAAGAAATAGCATGATTGGCTTTTTTTACAGAATCAATTCCACCTCCAACCAAAATAGGAAGAGATGTTTTTAGTTTTATTTGTTTTGATAATGCATTCGAAATAGAATTTTTAGAGCCACTGCCAGCTTCTAAATAAATTAATTTAAAACCCATAAGCTCAGCTGTAATTGCAATATTAATTATTTCTTTTTTATTTTTGGGATTTAATGGTTTTGTTTTTGTTATTTTATGAGTGCTAGATACATATGAGTTATTGATTAATAAATAAGCCATTGGCACCGACTCTAATTTCATTTTTTTTATTAAAGGTGTCATTAATAATTGTTTGGTTATCAAATAATCAGGATTTGTACCCGAGATTAAGCTGGGTAAAAACAATCCATCAGCTTCTTTTGTAAGTTGAGTTTCATCACCTGGAAAAAGGATAACGGGAATATTAGAATATTTTTTTATAGTTAAAACGGTAGTTTTAACATTTCCTTTTTCGAGAATACTACCTCCAACTAAAAAACAAAAAACCGAGCAATGATTAGCTAACTTTATTAAGTCTAAATTAAATTTATCGGGGTCAATAAGAATAGCTAAAAGTGGCTTTTTAGACTCTCTAATGGTTTTTATTAGTAAACTAAACTTCATTAATACTATAAACTAAAATATAATTATCTATTTTTTCTCTTTTTAATATATACTTTATTTTTTTTTCACTAGTTTCAATTCTACCGTAAAAGGTATTTTTTAAAAAATCTTCAACAAACAAATTATTTATAAAGTCAATATTTTTTAAACTATAAAGTTTAAATAAAGTTTCTTTACTTGACCAATAGGTAATTAATTTTTCAACATCATTATTTGCAAATTCAATCTCATGTTCATTTAAATATTTATGTTTAATTTTTAAAACTTTATTTCTAATTAATTCAATATCTATTCCGCAAATTGCCTTTTTATTTATAATTATTGCCAATTTATCATAAGAATGAGAAATTGAAATATGCTCAGTTCGATTCTTTAAGTATGGTTTATTTTCAGGTGAATATAAAAGTTCAAATTCCTTAGAATTAAGTAAATGCTCTAAAATCATTTTGGCACCTGTCTTTTCGATTTCACGCCTAGTTAAATTTATTTTATTTAACGAAAAAATTTTTAGATCAAGAATTCCAATGGTACAATTTTTATTTATTTTTTTTAAACTTAACACTATTTAAATTGTTGATTTTACAAACATATAACTTATCTTTGTAATCTATAAAATTTAATATGAAATAATATGTCAACAATAACAACAAGTTACACTAAGTTTAAAGTAAAAGATATTTCGTTGGCTGAATGGGGTCGTAAAGAAATAAAATTAGCTGAAGAAGAGATGCCAGGTTTAATGGCGTTAAGACAAGAGTATGGAAAAACCAAACCACTAAAAGGAGCGAGGATTGCTGGTTGTTTACACATGACAATTCAAACAGCTGTGCTTATTGAAACTTTAAAAGAATTAGGTGCCGATGTTACATGGAGTTCATGTAATATTTTTTCTACACAAGACCATGCAGCTGCTGCTATTGCCGCTGCAGGTATTCAGGTTTATGCATGGAAGGGAATGACTGCCGAAGAATTTGACTGGTGTATTGAGCAAACATTATGGTTTGGTGAAGACCGTTTACCTTTAAATATGATTTTAGATGATGGTGGCGATTTAACAAACATGGTTTTTGATCACAACCCTGAATTAGCTCCAGGAATTAGGGGTTTATCGGAAGAAACAACTACTGGAGTTCATCGTTTATATGAGCGAATGAAAAATGGAACTTTAATGTTGCCGGCTATTAACGTAAACGATTCGGTTACAAAATCTAAATTTGATAATAAATATGGCTGTAGAGAGTCATTAGTAGATGCAATTCGCAGAGCAACAGATATTATGATGGCTGGAAAGGTAGCTTTAGTTGCTGGTTATGGTGATGTTGGAAAAGGTTCAGCGCAATCATTGTCATCTCAAGGAGTTCGTGTAATCGTAACTGAAATTGATCCTATTTGCGCTTTACAAGCAGCAATGGATGGATATCAAGTTCAGAAAATGGATAATGCAGTTAAAATTGCTGATATTATTGTAACTACTACTGGCAATAAAGACATTGTCGTTGGTCGTCACTTTGAAACAATGAAACACGGTGCCATTGTTTGTAATATTGGTCATTTTGATACTGAAATTGATATGGCCTGGTTAAATAAAACGTATGGGTCGACCAAAGATACCATTAAGCCACAAGTGGATAAATATACCATCAACGGAAAAGACATTATTGTTTTAGCAGAAGGACGTTTAGTTAATTTGGGATGCGCTACTGGTCATCCAAGTTTTGTGATGAGTAATTCATTTACAAATCAAACTTTAGCCCAATTAGAATTATGGACAAACACTTCTGCTTACGAGAAAAAAGTGTATGTTTTACCAAAAATTTTAGATGAGAAAGTAGCTCGCCTACACTTAGATAAAATTGGCGTTGAATTAGATACTCTTAACAAAGACCAAGCAGATTATATTGGTGTAAAAATTGAAGGCCCATTTAAAGGAGAAGGCTATCGGTATTAATTAAAAAATAAATTTTAAAAAAAAATCTCAATATTTAATTTAGGTTTTTTTATTATAGTTAACGGATATTTAAATCGCATTATTTTTTATAAAATAAACTTTATAAAAAATTATAAAAGCAAATAATTAGTTATTTATTTTTAAATAAAGGAAAAATTTCCATCATTGTGTTTACTTTTTTCTTTATTTTTTTTAGTTCCATTAAATTATCTTTTTTAGTTAAAACAGCATCAATTAAAGAAACGATTTTTAGTGATTCCTTTTCTTTTAATCCCCTCGTAGTTATTGCAGGGGAGCCGATACGAATACCAGAAGTAACAAAGGCAGATTTATCATCGTAAGGCACCATATTTTTATTTAACGTAATGTTTACTTGTTCTAATGCAGCTAAGGCTTCTTTACCTGTGATATTTTTATTGCGTAAATCAATTAAAAACATGTGATTGTCCGTTCCCTTTGAAACAATATCGTAACCTAAGGCACTAAATCCATTGGCCATAGTTTGAGCATTTTTTACTACTTGAACACAATAGTGCATATAATCATCACTCAATGCCTCGCTGTAAGCTATTGCTTTTGCTGCAATCACATGTTCTAACGGCCCTCCTTGAGTGCCAGGAAAAACAGACATATCGAGTAAATTACTCATCATTTTAATTTCGCCTTTCATAGTTTTCTCGCCAAATGGATTTTCGAAATCTTTTCCCATCATAATCATTCCTCCACGAGGGCCTCTTAATGTTTTATGAGTTGTTGTGGTAACGATGTGGCAGTGCGGCAAAGGATCGTTTAAAATCCCTTTTGCAATTAATCCACTGGGATGAGATATATCAGCTAATAAAATAGCGCCAACTGCATTTGCAATTTTTCTTAATCTGAGATAATCCCAGTCTCTTGAATATGCACTAGCACCACAAATTATCATTTTTGGATTTTCTTTTTTAGCTGTGGCTTCAAGTTTATCATAATTAATAAGCCCGGTTTCTTTTTCTACTCCATAAAATTTTGGTTCATATAATTTACCTGAAAAATTAACAGCCGAACCATGAGTTAAATGGCCTCCATGCGATAAATCTAAACCTAATATGGTATCGCCTGGCTTTAAGCAAGCCAACATTACAGCTGCATTTGCTTGAGCACCAGAGTGTGGTTGAACGTTTACCCATTCGGCACCAAATAATTTTTTGGCTCGGTCAATGGCTAATTGCTCAATTTTATCGACTACTTCGCAGCCACCATAATATCTTTTAAAAGGAAGACCTTCGGCGTATTTATTAGTTAAAATACTTCCCATGGCCTGCATAACCTGATTACTCGCATAATTTTCGGATGCAATTAATTCAACGCCTGAAGTTTGGCGGTGCAATTCTTCTTTTATTAATTTAAAAATAGTAGAATCTTTTTTAAACATTTTTTATCGATTTATTATATAGTTTTTCTGACGCCAACAAAATTAAACAAATTAAAGGAGATTGTGCAATTCCCAATAACCATCTGCTTATAGTATATTCATTGCTTTGAAGACGATTATTTATAAGACAGCCATATAGCATTGCAACTGAAGCTATTATTATAATAAGAGCGTAAGCTATAAAGAGTAGTTTAATTAAAAAGACTGTATTTGTAAATTTTTTTAATGCAAAATAATTACAAATTAAAAATAAACCAGCCCACAAAAAAGTGAAAATATATTTAAAATAGTATAAACTTATGTAGGAAAAAGAATCAAAAAAGAGCATTAATTTAGGAATTGATAATTCTGGAATTCGATGGTAATATTTGTAATACATGATATTGTTGAGGTGAACAAAGAAAAATTCACGAAAATATCCCAAACAAGCAAAACAGATAAAAAATAAAATTATCCATTTTAGTTTATTCATGAATTGGTATTAATTTTTTCAGAAAACTTATTTATCCATATTAACCACAAAAGAAAAATTACGCCATAAATAATAAAAGTAAAAGTATAGGTATGATTAAATTCTAATAAATCTGGCCGATAAAAAGAAATCATGGCGAGAGCTACTACTCTGAAAAGATTAAGCAAATGAATGATTAAAATGCCTATTGGAATATACCAAAATTTGTGTTTTTGATTTCCTGGATAAGCAACAATAAAAACCGTAAAAAGTGCAAAAAGTGTAATTGCATTACAAGGTGAGCCAATCCAAACTCCATTAGCACCATCGATTCCAATTACTTGCATGTCTCTATCCTGAAGCACTTTATATGTTTTAAAATCCAATAAATTTAGTAAGAAGTCAGATGAATTTATGATAAAGCCAATAAAATTTTGGTCATAATAAGTGTATTTTTTAACAATAAATTGATAAACGAGATAAAGTATAGCATATAAAAAAGTAGAAATTAAAATAAAACGGATAAATACATTTGACTTATTTAACGCTTTCATTCAAATAATAATTTAGTTAAAATTATTATTTTTTTTATTAGTGTCATTTATTTTTTTTGCCCCATAAGCGATGCCTACGGCTATCAAAATACTAACCCCCCCGTCAATAGGAATACATGGGGGTGGCCAACATGAAGGAGGAGGAGGTGGACCAATTTGAGAATATAAAAAACAATTACCAAAAGATGCTAATATTGTAAATATGGTGCGTAATTTCATTTAGTTTTTTACAAAAGTTTCATACTGTTGATAATTGTTAATAAAAAAGGACCGTAAAGTTAATTTTTTTTTTGGTAAACCAAAAATTTATTTTCATTAAAAAAACAGTATGACTGCTATATTAGTTTTATATTTGTTTAATTATTTATTTTGGCAACTGTAACAAAAAAAAATACCCGACAGGCGATTGTATCTCAAAAGGACATTAACCTTGTATTAAGGATAATAAAGGCGAATTGGTGGGTGCCTTTAATAGTAATTCCTATTTTTTATGTAATTGGCAATTTTTATGTTTACCGATTAACCGATATATATCAGGCTTCTACCGAATTTTTATTAAAAAATAATGATGTATTTGACGAAAAAAGTGTTTTAACCGGTGATAATTTTTATTCAGCTGGAAATACTTACATCGATAATACAAATCAAATTCGTGTGATTAAGTCATACGATATGGCCAGTAAAATTGTAGATAAGTTATGGCAAAAATTACAAGTTTCATATTACATTGTTGGTAAGGTTCGAACAACCGAAATATTTAACGAAATTCCTTTTGAAATAGAGGTCCATGCAGCTAGTTCTATAATTTCTGAACAAACTATCGATTTTAAAATCATTAACAATAATCAGTATCAATTAGAGTATCTAAAAGGCGGAATTAAAGTTATAAAAACAGGTAATTTTGGAGATGATTTGATTGACATCGATTTTAATTTAAATATAAAATTGACCAATTCTTTTTTTCCAAATAACATATCAAATTACAAAGTTATTTTTTATCAATTAAAACTAAATTCTAAAGAAGAAGTAATTCAGAAAATAAGAAATGAATTAACTGTTGAAAATCCAGAGTTTACTAATATTTTAGTTTTAAAATTAACTGATGTAATACCCGAAAGAGCTGTATTGATTTTAGACACCCTTTCTAGTATTTTTTCTCAGAGTAAACTAAAAAGCCGCTTTGATATTAATGATAGAACTATTGAATATATTGACAAACAGTCAAATGAATTGTTGTTTTCTTTAAAAAGTATCCAAGATACAATGGCTGATTATAAACAAAAAAAATCTATTATTAATTTAGATTGGCAGCAAACTGATTTTTTAGGAAAAATTAGTCAATATGATGGTCAGCGCTCTCAGCTTCAACTTCAGTTAAATGGGCTTAACGATTTAGAAAAATATATCATTGAGGATAAGGACCCCGTTTTTTTACCCCCCAATGCATACATCATCGAAAAAGCTGGGTTTCTAAATCAAGCCATTACCGAATTGTACACTAAACAATTGGAATTAAATCGTTTGTTGAGCTCTGCAAAAGATGATAATCCTTTGGTTAAAGATTTAAAAGGTTCATTAAAACGAGTTAAACAAGATTTACTTTTATACATTAATAATACTCGTAAAGCAGTTAAGCAGCAATCTGATAATGTAAATGCTGAGATATTAAAATATATTTCTCAAGCAAAGCAAATTCCTTCTGAGCAACAAGATGTTAATAACATTCAAAGAAGGACAGCAGTTAACGAGAAGCTTTACGAATATTTATTAGAGAAAAAAGCGAGCACCAAAATAGCCAAGGCCTCAATTGTGTCTGATGTAAAAATTGTAGAAAAGCCAAGGTCATTGGGTGTTTCAACTCCTGATAAACCTAAATTAAAAAAACAATTTTTAAGCACCGGCATCTTATTTTCTTTACTAATTATATTTACACGATCTTTATTTTATCAAAAAATAAAAACAGTAGATCATTTAAAAGATTTAACTGATTTACCTTTGATAGGCGTTTTGCCCTATGTCAAAAATGTTGATAATGAAAGCATTATAGTCGATCAAAGTCCTAATTCTGTTATTGCAGAATCTTTTCGAAATTTTCGAACTAATTTGCAGTATGCCAATGTTGGTTTAAATAATAAAAGTTTTATAGTAACATCTTTTATGCCTGGTGAGGGAAAAACATTTACCTCTGTAAATTTAGCAACTGTATTAGCTAAGTCAGGAAAAAAAACAGTGATATTGGAGTTAGATTTGCATAAACCTCGTGTTTATAAGAGATTTGGCTTACCGCCTCAGCTAACTGGTATTACCACGTATATAAATGGCGATAGTTCTTACGAAGATCTTGTTTCAAAAACGCATATTCCAAATTTATATTGCATGTATTCTGGCCCTGTACCACCAAATCCATCAGAATTGGTGCTCTCAGAAAAAATGAAAAAATTGATTTCTAAAGCAAAAGAAGATTTTGATTTTGTTGTAATAGATACTCCGCCATCAGGTTTATTATCAGATTCTGTCTACTTAATTGAACAAGTAGACTCTTCAATTTTTGTTTTAAATGCAAATTCGAGTACTAAAAAAGTAATTACTTTTTTAGAAAGTATTATTGAAGATAATAACTTACAACATGTTTTATTAATTCTAAATGGCGTTGAGCTTAGTAAAAATAAATACTATTATTCAGGTTACGGTTATAGCTATGGTTATGGATATGGTTATGGATATGGCTACGGCAAGGGGTATAAAAAATCTAAAACTTAATATTTTTATCTTATAATATATCAAGTATTTATACTTATTTCGAACTATTTTCTTGCCATTTTAAAGTCTTTTTTGCATTTCTAAATTATTTTAGATAGATTTATGCTGTTAATTGAGTAGTTTTATTACTCAAAATCATGATAGAAACTTTAATATCTTCAAAAACTAGAGTTAAGCTGCTACTAAAATTTTTTTTAAATGCGAGCAATACTGCTTATTTAAGAAATTTAGAAGAGGAGTTTGGTGAGTCTACCAATGCAATTCGATTAGAATTAAATAAATTCGAAAAAGCTGGTTTTTTGGCGACTTCGAATAATGGAAATAAAAAAATATTTACAGTAAATACCAAGCATCCCTTATTTCCAGATATTAATCGCATCATCATGAAAATGACGGGTGTTGAATATGTAGTGGATTATATGTTGCAAAGAATAGGTGATTTAGAAAAAGTATATTTAGTTGGCAACATGAGTAAGGGAAAAGCCACAAAAATTATTGATTTAGTTTTGGTGGGAGATAATTTAAATAAAACTTTTTTAATAGAACAAATTGAAAAGGCCGAAAAAAAAATTGATAAAAAAATAAGGTACGTTCACTTTTCCTCAAAAGAATTTAATTTATTAACTATTCAAGAGCAGGGCATGCACCCCTTATTAATATGGAGCAAATAATTTTTAATTGCGAAGATTAAAAGTGATTGTACAAGACCTCTATTTCCAACTTAGTTATTGTGACTGAGGTGGCGAAGCTTTAAATTGACATAATGAATTGGAAGGTTTTATATGTAGCTTCTCGAAGCGAAAAAAAAGTAAACGAACGCTTAACCGAATTAGGTTTGGAAAGTTATGTTCCTTTGAAAAAGGAAAAAAAGCAATGGAGCGATAGAAAAAAAATTATAATTAGTCCACTTATTAATGGATATGTTTTTGTAAAAACTAACGAAAAAAACAGAGACTTGGTTTTTAAATCACCCGGAGTAATTCAATACTTGAGATATAACGGACAGGATGCTATTGTTCGTGATGTTGAAATTGACATTTTAAAAAGTATAGAAGAAAAAGGCTACTACGCAGAAGCCAAGCCATCTGAAAAACTATTACCTGGACAAAGAACTCAAATTTTACACGGACCATTTAAAGGGATGACAGGTATTGTAGAGCATAAAGCCGGAAATGAACTTTATAGCATTACTCTTGAAAGCATAGGTTATACAATAAAAATAAATTTGCCATTAGAAGTGCTTAAAAAAAAATAAAAAAGTGCAAATTAATTCAATTATCAATCAAATAAATCAATCCATTAAATGATTGTTATTATCGATTATGGTTTAGGGAATTTGGCTTCTGTTTTAAATATGTTTAAAAAAATAGGAGTAAAGGATGTTGTAGTTTCGGGCGATAAAGACATGGTCTTAAATGCTACAAAGTTATTATTACCTGGAGTTGGAGCTTTTGATGCAGGAATGAGTTATTTAGAACAATCTCAATTAATACCCATACTTAATCAAAAAGCATTAAAAGATAAAGTGCCAATTTTAGGTATATGTTTAGGAATGCAACTTTTAACACAAAGAAGTGATGAAGGAGTGAAAAAAGGATTAGGTTGGATTGACGCAGAAACAGTTAAATTTAATTTAGATCCTAGCTTGAAATTAAAAGTGCCACACATGGGGTGGAATTATATTAAGGTTCAAAATCAAAACCCTTTAGTTGAATTGAATTCAAAAAATAGATTTTATTTTGTGCATTCTTATTACGTAAAATGTATTGATCAAAATCAATCTATAGCCACTACTAATTTTGGTATTGATTATACCTGTATGGTTAATAAAGAAAATATATTTGGGGCACAATTTCATCCTGAAAAAAGTTTAAAATTTGGAATGAAGTTATTAGAAAATTTCGCTAAACTATAGTAATCTCGCAGAGACGCAGAGAAAGCAAAGGATTAGAAAATTATGACAAAAAATGAAATTTCTAAAATATTAGTTGATGTTTTTATTAAAGTTCACTCCCAATCAGGCCCAGGGTTATTTGAAAGTGTTTATGAAATGGCAATATGTTATGAATTAACTAAAAGAGGTATTAATCATTAAAAGCAACAGGGGATTAATGTTTATTATGATGATATTGAATTGGATATAGGATTTCGTGCCGATATAATTGTTGAAGATAAGATAATTGTTGAACGAAAATCTATTGAACATATACTCCCTGTTCATCATAAAACCCTTTTAACGTATTTAAAATTGACAGATATAAAATTGGAATTGTTAGTTAATTTTAACGTAAACCTTGTCAAAGATGGAATAGTGAGAATTATAAATAATCTTTAATTATTGCTTTTATAATCTCATTCTCAACAAAAAATAATAATTTAAATCACTCTTTGCGCTCTTAGCGTCTTTGCGAGAAAAAAATGGCACTTAAACGCATTATACCTTGTTTATTATATAACGGAAGTGGTTTAGTAAAAACGGTTAAGTTCAAAAATCCATCATATATTGGCGATCCTATAAATGCAATTAAAATCTATAATGAGAAGGAAGTTGACGAATTAATGGTGATAGATATTAATGCCACCAAAGAAAAGCGAAAACCTAATTTTAATAAGATAGCAGACATGGCCAGTGAAGCTTTCATGCCATTTTCTTATGGAGGAGGTGTAAAAACATTTGATGATTTTAATAATTTATATAAATTGGGAGTAGAAAAAGTAATTGTAAATTCTTTAATACAAGAAAATCCTGATGTTATTAAAAAAGTAATCGAAAATTATGGGTCTCAGGCAATAGTTGCCTGCATTGATTTTAAAAAATCATTCTTTGGAGGCATGCAACCTTATTCTTACATAGGAAATAAAATAAAATTATCCTTAGTTGATTATGCGAAATATTTATCTAATGATATTGGCGTAGGAGAATTAATGCTTTATAGTGTAGATAATGACGGAACTTGGGAAGGGTATGATAATGTAATTACATCAACCATTTTAAATGCGGTAGATGTGCCTGTAATTGCCTGCGGTGGTTGCGGAAACATATACCACTTAAAAGAAGTGTTGTATAAAACAAATGCAAATGCTGCAGCAATTGGTAGTATGGCAGTGTATAGTAAAAAAGGTATGGGAGTTTTAATTAATTTTCCAAATAGAGAAAAAATAATTATTGAATAATATGCAACAAAAACAAGATTGGGATATCATTGTAAGACCACATAATTCTTTATTTTCTATAAATTTAAGAGAAGTATGGACATATAAAGATTTGATTTTTTTACTGGTTAAACGAGATATTACATCAGTTTATAAACAAACCATTTTAGGTCCTTTGTGGATGTTTATTCAGCCAATTTTTGCAACGTTAATTTATACATTTACATTTGGACAAGCAAATCTATCAACAGATGGAATACCAGCTTTACTATTTTACTTAATTGGCCAAACATTTTGGAATTATTTTTCCGAATGTTTAAATAAAACATCTGTAACTTTTACTGCAAACGCAGCTGTATTTGGAAAGGTTTATTTTCCGAGATTAGTGATGCCTTTTTCTGTAATTATCTCTAATTTAGTTAAACTTGGGATTCAACTTTTATTATTGATGATTGTATTTTGTTATTTTTATTTCTCGGGATCTTCCATGGAAATTCAATGGGCATATTTATCTCTAATTCCTTTTTTTATTGTTTTGTTGGGAATATTTAGTTTAAGTTTAGGAATATTATTTTCATCATTAACTACTAAATATAGAGACTTTACATTTTTATTAGGGTTTGCAATTCAATTACTAATGTTTTTAAGTTGCGTTGTTTTTCCCGCTAGTATGTTCAAGGGAGTTACTAATAAAATTATGATGTGTAATCCAGTTGCTTCTTCTTTAGAGGCTATTAAATTTATATTAACGGGTCATGGAATATTTTCAATGCATTATATATTAGGTGGTATAATATTGACAATTGTTTTATTTTTATTTTCATTAATAGTTTTTAATAAAACTGAAAAATCCTTTATGGACACGGTTTAATTATGTCGCAAGTAGTAATTGAAGTAAATAATTTAGGAAAACAATATCGACTTGGGCAAGTAGGTAAAACTACTATTGTGGATGATTTTAAACGTTGGACGCATAAAATTCAAGGAAAAGAAGACCCATTTTTAAGAATTGGAGAAGAAAATGATCGGTCTAAAAAAGGAAATTCGGATTATGTTTGGGCACTAAAAGATATTAATTTTTCTATACAACAAGGTGAAGTGCTTGGAATTATTGGGAAAAATGGAGCTGGAAAATCTACATTATTAAAAATATTATCACGTACAACTTCGCCTACGGTTGGCGAATATAAAATTAAAGGCAGAGTAGCTAGTTTATTAGAAGTTGGCACTGGTTTTCACCCAGACTTAACGGGCCGTGAAAATGTATTTTTAAATGGTGCGATTTTAGGAATGACAAAAACTGAAATTAAAAAAAATTTCGATGCAATAATTGATTTTAGTGGGGTTGAAAGATATATTGATACGCCAGTAAAAAGATATTCTTCAGGAATGTATGTGCGTTTGGCTTTTGCTGTTGCGGCATATTTAGAATCTGAAATATTAATTGTGGATGAAGTTTTAGCGGTGGGCGACGCTGAGTTTAAGAAAAAATGCCTTGGTAAAATGAGTGAGGTAAGCAAAGTTGGAAAGACAGTACTTTTCGTAAGTCACGAAATAAATGCGATAAAAGAATTGTGTAATAAAGGAATTCTATTAGAAAATGGAAAACTCGCTGTGGCTGGAAATATAAAACATGTTATTGATAGGTATGTGGAAACTGCAAAACAAAAATTGGCCAAACGCGAATGGATGGCTCAAGAAAGACCAGGAAACGATTTTGCAAAAATTGATTTTGTAAAAATAGTTAATATCCAAAGGCAAGAAAACTGTGTATTTACTTTCGAAGAAACAGTTGGTATCGAGGTCGGATATGAAATTTTGCAAAACAATTTAAGAGTAAATATTTGTGTGGCAGTTTACTCTAATACGGGACAGTTAATTTTCATGTCATTTCCCGAAAAGGAGTTGGTAAAAACAACAGCTGGTTCTCACTCAATAATTTGTTGGTTTCCAAAAGAATTGCTAAATATCGATTGGTATACAATTAGAGTTAATGCGCATACTTTTTACCCCACAAATTTAATTTTTGATTTAATTGATGTTCTTCAGTTTGAAATTATTAGTAATGAAAATAAAATTATTTTAACCGATTATGAAGACAAAATATCCGGGGTTTTGAAAATTGATTGTAAATGGGAATTAACAAGTAACTAGAAATAAAAAAAAGATATGTTTTCAATAAATAAATACAAATTAAAAGTTATTAAATGGAATTTTTTTAGGAAATTTTCCTGGAATCTAATAGTAAAAACGGAATTGTTTAAAATAAAAATTTCCTCTAAGGATGATGGAATAGGAAAAGAATTTTATTTTTCAGGACATTATAGTTTAGCTGAAATAGATAAAGCGATAGGTGTTTTAAAACATTACAATATTTACAAAATAGGGGCGCTTTTGGATATTGGAGCAAATATTGGACATGTAACTTTACATAGCCTGGCTAAAAAATATTCAAATTTTGCGATATGTATCGAACCAGATGAATTTAATTTTAAATTGTTAAAAGATAATATCAAGATAAATAATTTCGAAAATATAACAGTTTTAAAAAAAATAGCATTAGGTTCTAAATCAGGAAAAGAAAAAATTATTTTATCAGAAAACAATTATGGTGATCATAGAATTTTTACGACTAATGAAACTTCGGAAATTGATAAGTACAATGCTGGTAGTGAGCGAAAAGTAAGCGAAATTGACATAATTACAATTGATGAATTAGCTAAAACAAATAAATATTTTGATAACGTCAATTTAATTTCTATAGATGTTCAGGGATTTGAGTTAGAGATTCTGAAAGGTGGTAATCTCTATTTTAAAAGGGGAATTCCAATGATGTTGGAAATTGATCCATACCTGCTTGAGAAAAAAGGCAGTAAAATCGATGTTTTGAATAAATGCTTAAGTAGTTACTATACTAATTATGTAGATTTACACTCGAAAAAATTAGAAATTCAAAATATTTCAAAATTCGTAGAGTTTTATGGAAATTTAAATTCAAGTAAAAAAGATTATAGCGACCTCCTTTTTTTTAAATTAAACAATAATTAAAATAATGAATAAGATATATTGGAAAATATTTGCATCTATTGCAAATAAAATGAGCTGGCAAGAAATTATAAATTATATAAACTGGCGCAGAACAGTCAACAAATTAAAAATTGATAGTAAAGAATATCCTTACCTGTTTCACACTTATAATAACATGGGCTTAACAGAGCGTTCTGTTGAGATACCCATTGTATACCACTATCTGAATACATTAAAAATTTCGAATGTGCTTGAAGTTGGTAACGTAACAAACTATTACCAGAGTTACTTTGAGAATACTTTTCCTAATAAGACAGTTGTAGATAAAATTGAGCATTATTACAATATAATAACAAGCGACATTGCAGATTATAAATCTGATAAGAAGTTTGATTTCATTTTTTCCATTTCCACATTTGAACACATGGATTCAGATTTAGGCAGAAATCCGGATTACAAACCTGATTCAAGTAAATTATGCTCTGTAGCAGCCGACAATATCGCATACTGTTACAATGATCTTTTAGCTGAAGGTGGAACAATGGCTCTAACAGCTCCAATGGGCTATACTCCGGAGTGGGATTTAACATTTAAAAGCGACTGGATGGAAAAATATCCGTTTAAGTCGTTTAAGCGCAAAATATTTAAACGCATTTCTAGTGAAGAATGGGTACAACTTAAAGATGGCTTTGATATAAACCAACCAATGACTTATGACGCGCCTTTTCCGTATGCGAACTATGTATCAGTGATTGAAATAAGTAAATAATTTATTATGTATAAAGAAATTACAAAGTGCCGAATAGTTGGTAGTTCAGACCTGATTACTGTTTTAAGTTTAGGAGAACAATACCTTACAGGTGTATTTCCATCTGATAAAAATGAGAAGATCACAAAAGGTCCGCTTGAATTGGTTTGGTCGCCTACAAGCCAGTTATTACAGTTAAAACATTCGTACGATCTTGGCGAAATGTATGGCGATAATTACGGTTATCGTTCCGGTTTAAACCAATCAATGGTGAGTCATTTAACCAATAAAATTCAACATCTTGAAAAACGTGTTGAATTAAACGCAGGAGATTGTGTAATTGATATTGGTAGTAATGATGCCACTTCTTTAAAAGCATACACTACAAAAGGCATAAAAAGAATAGGAGTAGATCCTACTGGTATAAAATTTAAAGAGTATTATACAGATGACATTACTTTAATTCCTGATTTTTTTCCGTCTACCGAAGTGAAAAATAAAGTAGGTTCATCTAAAGTAAAAATTATTACTTCTATTGCAATGTTTTATGATCTTGAAGACCCAATTGCATTTGCAAGAAGCATTCATGAAAATTTAGATAAAAATGGCTTATGGCATTTTGAACAGAGCTATATGCCATCCATGTTGAGACTTAATTCATACGACACAATTTGCCACGAACATATTGAGTTCTATACTTTATATAACATAAAATATATTTTAGATAGAGCCGATATGAAAATTATTGATGTTCAAATGAACGGCATTAATGGTGGAAGTTTTGCAGTAACTGCTACAAGAAAAGATAGTACACTAAAGGCGAATGAAGTTTTAATTAATTGGTTATTCGAACAAGAAATTAAAATGAGTTTAGATACACCTAAACCATTCAGAGATTTTGAAGATAGAGTATACAAACATCGTGAATCTTTAAAAACTTTAATAGAATCTCTTTCTGTCGACGGTAAAAAAATTCTTGGATATGGTGCTTCTACAAAAGGAAATGTTCTTTTACAGTTTTGTAATTTTACTAATGAAAATGTTTTGGCAGTAGCAGATGTTAACCCTTTAAAATATGGTTGTTTTACACCTGGAACAAATATTCCAATTGTATCAGAACAAGATGCTCTAAAAATGAAACCAGATTATTATTTAGTATTACCGTGGCATTTTAAAGATGGAATTGTTAGAAGAGAACAAGAGTTTTTAAAAAATGGAGGAAAATTAATTTTTCCATTTCCAGAAATTGAAATCATAGGAGGTTAATGCGTAAGGCTCTTATTATAGGTTCTGAGGGGCAAGATGGTAGACTTTTAAATCTATTACTTACCACTAAAGGATATGAAGTTTGGGGAATAGGGAGGCCAATATCTCATTCTACAAACTATCTTTCATTTGATCTGGCAACCGATAACTTTTCTATTATTGAAGATCTTATCGTTAAACAAAAACCAAATGAGATTTATTATGTTGCTGCCTTTCATCAATCTTCCCAAGAAGACAATAATGCAAGGAATTTTGATTTTATTGAACGATCAATCAATGTTAATCAAACAGGATTTATGCGCATAATGGAAATATGTAGAAAGAATCACCCTGAAGTTAAAATAATGTATACAAGTTCTTCGCTTATTTTTTCAGGAGCTAAAAAACAGATTCAAAACGAGGATACTCCTCACGAATCACGTTGTATTTATTCAGTTTCAAAATGTGCAGCTATGGAAGCAGCAAAGTTTTACAGAGCTAATTATAATCTATTTGTTTCAATTGGAATTATGTATAATCACGAATCTGTTTTTCGCAAAGACTATTTTCTTTCAAAAAAGATTATTAACGAAACAAAAAAATTGGTAGAAAATAAAGTTACATCAATAACCATTGGAGATCTTTCTGCGATAACAGATTGGGGTTATGCGCCTGATTACGTGGAAGCTATGTGGCATATTTTACAATTAAATAAATCCGATGAGTATATTATTTCATCTGGTAAAGGGCATAAAGTTGGAGATTGGTTTGAAGTTTTATTTAAATACTTAAATAAAGACTGGAAACAATTTGTAAAAGAAGATCCTTCATTTATTATTAGAAAAAAACCAGTATTAATTGGAGATAATTCAAAGCTACTTGCAACAGGATGGAAACCTAAAGTGAATTTTGAGGAAATGGTTATTAGAATGTACAACAACAGTATTTAGATATGTCAATTTTTCAGGAATATTATTCAAAGCAAGAATTTGTGGACAAGTATATACAAGATCCCACAAATGCTATCGATGTAATTATACCAGTTTATCATACGAACGAACTTTGGAGAGCAAACCTTGTTACAATTTTTCGTGAAATTCCTGTAAAACGCTTACTTATAAGTGATGGAGGAGTAATTGATAATAGTATTGACATTGTAAAAGAATTTCCTAGAGTTGAAGTATTTAATCACAGACATTTTAAATCGCTTGGAAAATGTATAGCAGAACTGATAAAAGAAGTTAATGCAGATTGGTTTGCTTATTTACATTCTGATGTTTACTTGCCTCCTGGTTGGTTTGAAAATATGATAAAGCATAAAGGTGATTATGACTGGTATGGTTGCCCGATGGATATTACTGTAATGGTTAATTATAAATTAAGACCAGCTACTAGACCCTATGCGGGAAGCCAAATTGGAAGAAAAGAAGCTTTTGTAAAAGGTATTAATCGAGTTGATGATGATTATGTATATAGGCAAGAGGATTTCGTATTTAATAAAATTGTTGAAGATGCAGGCTATAAAACTGGGAAAATTGAAGACACCTTTCATTATCATCAAGTAATGTATAGAGCTAGTAAAGGTTTTGATATAAAAGTTAAATCAGTTCATGTTGATGTTAATCGGAGTGATGCTGAAAGAAAGAGAGCTAATGAAACACAAATTAAAGGTATTGTAAAGTATTTAGATCCTATTGAGCCATATATGATAAATGATTTTAAAGTTCACTTTCGTGAAATGATAAGAGAAGAAGAGTTAAATTATTTTGAATTTAGAAAATGGGTAAAGTATACTAATATCCGTTGGTTACCATATACTGCTTTTCCAATTTATGCAAAAGCCAAAAGTGGAAAACTATATGAAAAAGTATTACATCGTCTTTCTCAATTAAAAAACGGAAAATAAAAATATGTTGGGTAAAAAAGTATTAGTTACAGGTGCAGATGG
>SXGQ01096012.1_pt1 | contig 48386 bp, 36 predicted proteins | sample 3178371 | NCBI WGS metagenome assembly SXGQ01 (sample SAMN11356859, study PRJNA531348) | freshwater metagenome | isolation source: freshwater sample F1-20 | place: China: Fuxian Lake, Yuxi | collected 2017-12-25 | reverse complement strand
GGTGCCGGCTGTGCTGCTCCGGCTGGCTGTGCTGCTGACCCGAACTGTGCAGCTCCGGCTGGTGCCGGCTGTGCCGCTCCGGCTGGCTGTGCTGCTGACCCGAATTGTGCGGCTCCGGCTGGTGCCGGCTGTGGCACCGAGTGCGGCGAAGGCTGCTCGGCTGAAGATGCGTGCGAGATCGCCAAGCTGATCTACACCTCGATGACCGACTGCTACGCCACGAAGCGTCGCAATGCTCTGGATGAACTGGGCGACTACGACTGCTCATGCCATCCGGAAATCATCAATGCCTTCGTGTATGGTCTGAATGACACTGACGAACGCGTTCGCCGTGAAGCGGCTGACGAACTGGGTGATGCAGCCCGCAGCAACAGCTGCTGCTGCAGCCCGGCTGTCGTGTCTGCTCTGACCTGTGCACTGGCTGACTGCGACCGTGGAGTTCGTCGTCAGGCTGAAGAAGCTCTGGAAGCCTGTGGCTACGAGATTGTCGACGGCAACTGCGATGGTTGCACGGAAGGCTGTGTTGACGGCTCATGCGGTCATCACCACGCTGCTCCGGTCGAAGCTCCCGCTGCTGCCGCTCCTGAAGCTGCTCCGGCTCCGGCTCCTCCGGCTGAACCTCAGGCTTTCTTCCCGTCCCGTCTGCACAATAAGTCGCAGAGCCGGAGCGGGCTGGCTGGCCTGTTCGGAATGAAGTGATCGCAGAGTCGATCAGAGGTGGAAAAGAACTGCTTCCTGTTCTGAATTTCCCTTCGCAAAACTCAAAAACAACGGCCTCCGATCATCCCGTCGGAGGCCGTTTGTTTTTTTGGGCGTTATCGCCGTCAGATTCGCGGATGCGGAATTCCTCGATCAGCGCACGGCGACGTTCGGCCACGGCGCGATCAAATTCAGACAGCACATCGAGTGCTTTGTCGCGGGACGTGATCAGTCCGATGATGAGATACTGGATGATGGCGACGAGGTAACAGATCCAGCCGACAGCCCAGCGTTCCCGATCTCTGTGATAATCTCCCAACAGTCGCACGTAGTTTGTCAGCACGGACAGGTCCATTTTCTGAGTGATGTCGGGGTCCAGTTCGAGGGCCTTTTGAAATTCGCTGTTGATTGACTGCTGCAGGCGTCGTTCGAGCAGCAGGCTGGCTTCTGTGGTGACCGGCATGCAGTTTCCGATCTGCTGCACCCAGTTCCAGGCGATGATCGACTGGTGCAGTACGACCTGCTGCTGCCATGTGGCAGCGACGGATTCCGTGGGCATTTCCGGCAGTCGAGCTCCGACAATCGCACACATCATGGCCAGCACCGGCGAGGATTTGTTGATGTGGCGGCAGAGAAATCCGCGGAGCATGGGCCACCAGTTTTCCTGCAGTTGCGGCAGGAGTCGGCGATTTTTCTGAAGTTTGGGCGGTCCGGGGTGCAGTACGGCGAAGAGTTCCTGATCGGGCATTGTCTGGATGACTCCGATCACCATCAGCAGTCGCAGTCCCATGGTGAGCCAGTCAGCGCGGTCGAGCCAGTCGATTTTGACGAGCCAGCCGAAGAGGATGTGTTCCATATTGGCAGTTGCGGCCAGCAGCAGCAGTGACCCGCGAAACCATTCCTGCAGGTCCTTTTCCAGTTCCCGGTCCAGTTGCTGGATTCGGAAGATTCTGCGGAGCAGGAAGCGGAACAGCGGCACGGCAATCAGTCCGAGCAGCAGTCGCGAGGCTGGTCTGAGCACAGGGCGCAGGATGGACTGAAAGATCGGGATACCCATCAGGATGCGAAAGAGATCCAAGGCCGTTGCTCCTGATGCATGCGGTAGCGGACACCCTTTGGGGAGTAATGCGACCGGAGGCAAGGCGACTGCGGCCGGGTCTTTTTTTTGAATCGGGGCTGAATTCGTCCGGGTGAAACTGTATCCTGCGTCGGTCGGGGGCTCCACACCGAAACCTCTGAATCCTGCTTCTGTCCCGGGGACTGCACGATGTTCGGCTCAGCCGGTTACAGTGAATTTGATCTGAATTTTCAGATCTTTGGGATTCCGGTGCGTGTGCATCCGTTTTTTTGGCTGTCGACGGCGTTCATGGTTTGGGCAGGAGACGACCTGCAACTGACTTTGATCGGTGTGCTGTGCATTTTTTTCAGCGTGCTGATCCACGAGCTGGGTCATGCTCTGGTAATCCGTCGGTTTGGCTATCCGTCAGAAATCGTGCTGTATGTGTTCTGCGGTTATGCCACGTCATCTCATTTTCCGTTTCGGCGGGCCCTGGCGGTCTCTGCTGCGGGGCCGGCGGCCGGTTTGCTGGCGGGAGGTCTGATTTTCGGCCTGTGGAAGCTGCTTCCCGAGTCACTGCTGGCGGAGTATTTCGGGCTGCGTTACGCCTTCAGCATGATGTTGTTCGGGGGCATTACTGTGAATCTGCTGAACCTGGTTCCGGTGCTGCCTCTGGATGGAGGTCAGATCATGGCGGCCTGTGTTCGGCAGTTTGGTCCGCGAGGTCGCAGCAGCAGCGAACTGGCGCTGCAGATTTCTGCAGGCTCTTCCGGGCTGCTGGCGCTGTGGGCGGCTCAGTGTCAGAACAATCAGCAGTCTTTCATTCCTTACTGGGTATTTCAGTGGCTTCCCGCGGCAGATGCGATGATGCTGTGGAGTCTGCAGCCATCAGCTCGGTTTGAAGTTATTTTTATGGGTTATCTGTGTGCCAGCAGTGTGATAGCGCTGAAACAGAACCGATCGTGGCTTTGATCGTGTGCGGTCTTATTTTTCTACCGCGTGTACGGGATTTGCCAGCAGTGCAATTTCCTGTTCTGTGAGTGCTCTGTTGAACAGTGCTGCTTCATCCAGCCGGCCCTCCCAGTTGCTGTCATTGTCACTGCGTCCGCCGAGAAACAGCTGAGCAGCGATCGCGGGCGTGGCCCTCGTGTGAAACTGTCGCCGGCCATTGAGCCAGACGGTGACCTGTTCACCGTCGCGGACCATCGTTATGTGCGCCCAGGTCCAGCGGGGGATGGTGTCTGTGCCCACCACTGCAGGACTGTCACCGCTGCGGAAGATGATGCGTTCAGCGATCTCACCGGCACCTCCCAGTCCGAGGTGTTCGCCGGTGGAGCTGATACCGCTGTCGTAATCGCGTGAGTAGATCCAGCCGGCGACCGGCCGGGATTCCCGGGGCATGCCGTTCCAGAACCAGAGCGAGATTGAGTACTGAGAGCCGAGATCGCTGCCGTCCGAGGTCAGTCGACCACCAGCGAACTGCGGGCAGCGGTTCAGAATTCCGGGTGAGCACCAGGCATCGGAGTGGGGTCCCTCGAGACTGAAGGTGATACCTGGTTCAAGCACTGCGTGCCGGTGTTTTCCTGAGGAATCGGCGGCCACGGGACCGTTGAACTCATCCAGTCTCCACCATGCGACGGGTCGCACGGCCTGCAGCCGTCGACCGGCTGGGCCTTCGGGCTGCTGCCAGGAGCGGCGATTTTTCCCGCTGACTTTTTCGAGCAGTCGGATGGCGGCCTGGGCGATTCGAGGTTCCGCATCAACCTGCAGTCCGGCTGAGCGGGCGGGCCAGGTATTGTATCCTCCGAACGCGTGCTGTTCGGGTGGCGGGATGTATCCGTCTCCGCCATTCGCCAGTTCGATCACCATGGTGTTTGACAGCGGGCTGGCGGCTTTGATTTTGAGTCCGGTGACGGCATAGGTTTCTGTGGGAGTCGTGGCGATGGCGATGGAGCCGATCCGCAGAGCCTGCACGACAACTTCGGTTTCACGGGCGGCGTGCAGCAGCAGTTGTTCGCGGGCATAGACTTCCCGCTGATCCTTCGGCGGGCGATCCCCGACGGAGTTCATGATGTTCTGCGACCATTCGAGCAGTTGGGTGTCCGGCGTACGATATTTCAGTGGCAGTCGTTCTTCAGCCATTTCGACGTCAGCGTTTTCGTCGTACTGTGCTGAGCTGATGGCCTGAAGTGCGAGTGTGACCAGCCCCTGAGCATACGCTTCGATGGTCAGAGCGGGGTCCCAGGTGTCAGGTTTTCGGTAATCGCGGCGCCAGATGTCGCCGCTGCAACCGTGGGCCATGATACCCAGAAAATCGGAATCGGGTGCCAGTTGCTGTTTCAGGCCGTCGGCGAACAGTCCGAAGTAATCGGCGCTGATATCGCTGTCGCCGAAGTAGTGCATGGAGAAGTTACCGAGTACGGCCAGTGGTTTACCTGCGGTTGTGCGGATGCAGATGAGGGCAAGTTCCGGGTCTTCGGGGCCGGCTTCACCGGTGACATCGTCAGGATTTGCAGCGGCATGCATGTTGGCTCGGACGGTTGGGTTTCCGAATGGGTCTTCAGCGATGCGGTCGGGTCGTCGGATCCACTGACGGAGGGCGGTGTACTCGGGAGCCATGATGCGGGCGAAGCCGATTTGAGCGGGCTGGAGTCTGCTGAGTGCTCGTTCAATGACTTCCACGAGGCAATTGCGGAGAAATGGGACGTAGTCCGGATCGGCGTCAGTGCCGAGGCAGCCCATGGATGCGGGTGCAGAGTGGGCGTGTGTGGCTGAGATGAGGATCTGTGTGGCGGGGATACCGGTTTTGGCAGCCGCGAGTGTTTTCACGTCATCCAGCAGGACTCGTCCGATCATGCAGCTGTCCACGACGACGATTGCGGCGCGGTCCTGTCCATCAGCGAAGACGAGTGCTCGGGCACTGACTTTGGTTTTGACGCGATCGAGGCTGCGACTTGTCATGCCACCATTGACCAGTACCGGCAGTTTTTCCGGTGTGACATCGATGAGTGCTGTACCGACCTGGAGATTGCCGGCCTGCAGTGGTGTGGCCAGCAGCAAAACGGGCAGAAACAGGCAGGATCGCAGAAAGAAGTGCATGCTGAGCCTCCGGTGATCCGGGTAAAGAGCAGTGATTCGGGGTATCATAAGTAAATTGCAGTGGGAAGCTCCAGCATGGCGACGGGCGGCAGAGCCTGCGCCGCGTTTCCCGTCTGCTTCTGCAGCAGCGAAGATTCCGAGAGGCGGTGATGCCGTTGCGCCAGTTGACAGTGTTGAGACGGATGTCTGAGGACTGGTTGATTCTGGGTTTGTCGGAATTTCAGTCGGGGGATCAGGAGGCGGGTCTGGAGTCTGTGCGGAAGGCGGCAGCGATTCAGCCGTTTCGGCGTGACATCTCAGAGACTCTTAAGAAGCTGACGGCGGCCGCCGGAGTTCCCTGAGCGGAGGAATCCGATTCAGTTATTTTCAGAGTGGCTGCTGTCGAAGATTCATGTCGAGCAGTCGCTGCAGTTGCTGTTCGGCGCTGTCCGGCGAATCAGCGAATCGGGCGGCATCCCAGAGGTCAGCGAAGACGCGTCCGCGCTGCCACGAGAGCGTTTCGCGGAGCACAAGTTCGAGTGAGGACAGTTTGGGGGGCGTGAATCGGCCTTCGCGCTGCAAATGGTCCAGCATCCCATTTCCGGCTCTGACCGGAATCACTGAGCAGCAGGAAACGCCGCAGTCAAATGCGAATCGCACGGACTGCAGTGCCTGTTCTATGCCCTCCTGTTCACTGCTCCAGGGCAGTTTCAGCAGAATGAAGGTGCGAATCAGGATCTGCTGTTTCAGCAGCAGCTGGCAGGCGGCTGCGAAGTCTGCCAGAGTCATTTGTTTGTTAAGGCGTGCCAGCGTGGGTTCGTGCGCGGTTTCAAGTCCGATGGCAATTTCCAGCTGAGTACCGCACAGTTGCTGAAACTGGTCGCAGCGGTCGGTACACAATCGCGGGTGATTTTCGACGATGATGGTATCGAAATGCTGAACGCGCTGAGCGATTGCCGGCAGGTCCCGAGGCGGAATTGCAGCGGGGTCGAAGAAATTGCCGCTGTTGTAAAGCTTGATGTGAGGGGCCGGGGGCAGCTGGCGAAGAGCAAAGTCAATCTGTTCGGGGATCAGGCCCGTCGGCAGTGATTCGGTCAGTGTGTTCTGCCAGAGATCACACATGAGACAGTGAAACGGACACTCCCGGTTGGTGAGGAAGACAGTGCTGACTGCTTCGACTCGACCGTGCCTGGAGAATTCCGGTTCGCTGAGGAAGTGCCACGGTCTGCTCGGATCCAGCAGATTTCTCGGGCCGCGAAGGCTGAGGATCTGTTGGGTGAGCGTATCCATGGCCGGGCAGCGTGGAGGCGATCAGGCGGTGACCAGGCCGACCGCCGCCGCTGCTGCATTCCAGAGCCACTGTGGGCTGGCGAAGAGCAGCAGTGTGGAAACGGCACAGATGCCTCCGGCCAGGGCCGAAGCCGGGCGTGGTTCGGGTTCGAGGATGGTTTTGGGAGCTTCAAAGTACATGAGGCCAATCAGTCGCAGGTAGTAAGCTGCTGCAACGACGGCATTGGCGGCCAGGGCAATCGCGAGTGTTCTGCTAAGCTGGCTGTTGACCACCCAGGCAGCGACGAACAGGTTCAGCTTGCCAAGGAAACCGCCGGTTGGCGGCAGTCCACTGAGTCCGAAAACGCAGACGGCCATCGTGAGTGCGAGTGCGGGTCGGGTCTGGCTGAGTCCGTGGAGATCTTCGAGGGAGCGCAGGGGACGCGAGCGAGTCCCGGCGGCAGCCAGCACGGCAAATGCACCGATGGACACAATGCCGTAAATTGGCAGATAGAACATGAGGGCCGCCTGGCCACTGGCTTCGTTGGGATTCTGGCCACCGTATTCCGTCGCGACTGCCAGTCCCACGAGCATGTAGCCGGCGTGCGAGATGCTGGACCATGCCAGCATTCTCAGGACACTGGTCTGGCGGATTGCCATGATGTTGCCAAAAGTCATAGTGACGAGGGCCAGTGTGGTGAACAGCCATGCCTGATTTTTCGTGGGTGTCCAGGCAGCAATTCCGTCGGCTCCGGCGCACAGTGGCAGGATCTGCAGGAGGGCGGCGAAGCCCACCACTTTGGGCAGGAACGACAGCATGGCGGAGGCTGACGGAGCGACTCCCTGGAAGACGTCCGGGGCGTAGAAGTGGAACGGTACAGCGGTAAGTCGGAAGCTGATTCCGGCGATCATAATGACCTGGGCAACGACCAGCATTCCGTGTTCGAAGCCGGGGATTGCGCGATGGGTTCGTTCAGCGATGGATGCCAGATTTGTGGTCCCGGCGACTCCGTAGATCCATGCGAGTCCGAACAGGACCATGGCGGATGAGAAGATGCTGAGCAGGAAGTACTTGATGGTGGCTTCTCGTGACATCCAGTCGGCGCGTCCGAGGTACAGCAGGATGTAGGTGGGGATACTGACAAGTTCGAGGCCGAGGAAGATACCGATCAGATCGTTGGCGAGTGCCACAAAGGAGGTGCCTGCGAGTGTGGCGAGGAGGCAGGCGAAGTTTTCGGCGGCATGTGCGTCATCGGTCTGATCCCAGAGGATCAGCGTGAGCAGAAAGCCGGCTCCAAGAGAAATTCCGCGCACGTACCATGCGAAGGCATCGACCTCGAAGGGGCCGACTGAGCCATCAGTCAGCGGGGCCTTGAGCCACGCAAATGCTGAGCAGAGCAGTGCAAGTACTGCGAGGGCACCCCAGCGATGCTTCAGGCCGGCTGGTGAGCTGCCATTTTCACTGACCAGAAACGGACCAGTGAGGAACATGATACAGACCGTAGCGATCAGGATGATCTCGGGAATGATCAGTCCGGCTGCCTGGTTCAGTTCATTAAATGCGGGCACGGCTGGGTCTCGACAACAGAGAAATCAGAACAGTCACGGAAGCAATGTGGAAACGGCGGCGGTCAGAGAGCAGCCTCGGCTGGTTCAGCTGTTTCAGAGGCGGGCTGTGTCGGAGCACCAGGGACAGGTCCGGCCGACACTTGAGTGATTCTGTCAACGACCAGTTCCACATCCGGTCGAATGATATCAATGAGCGGGGCAGGGCGGATGCCGATGAACAGGCAGAGCGCTGCGAGTGGGAACAGGGCCAGGAATTCTCGGGCATTCATGTCTTCGATCTCGTGATCGCCGTGATCGCCATGATGCGGTTCGCGGAGCTTTCCGAAGAACACCTTCTGTACTGCGGTGAGCAGATACCATGCCCCGAGAATCACTCCGGTGGTACCGAGAGCCGAGTACAACGGATTGGCCTTGAACATTCCGGCGAGGGAGAGAAACTCACCAACGAACCCGTTGAGCCCTGGCAGGCCGATGCTGGACATGGAGATGAAGACCATGCTGACACCGATACGCGGCAGTTTCGAGGCAAGTCCTCCGAGTTCAGACATTTCGCGGGTGTGATAGCGTTCGTAGATCATACCGACGATGATGAACAGGGCTCCGGTCGACAGTCCATGGTTGATCATCTGCAGGACACTGCCAGTGATGCCCTCGGTATTCAGGGCAAACAGTCCGAGCATGCAGAATCCCAGGTGTGCTACTGAGCTGTAGGCCACAAGTTTCTTGATATCGCTTTGAGCCAGTGCACAGAGTGAACCGTAGATAATGCCAATCACTGAAAGCAGTCCGATGACCGGCAGGCCGATGGTAACTGCGGCCTGCGGGAAGAGTGGCAGGCAGAGCCGGAGAAATCCGTAGGTTCCGAGTTTCAGCAGGACTCCGGCCAGCACGATACTGCCGGCGGTAGGTGCTTCGACGTGTGCCAGTGGCAGCCACGTGTGAAAGGGGAAGACCGGGACCTTGATGAGGAAGCCAGCAGAGACAGCGAGGAACAGCGTGGTCTGCAATTCCAGCGGCAGCGGATGTTGCTGCAGCCAGGCAGTGAGAGCCGGCAGGTTGGTGGGATTCGTCAGTGGCTCCTTCTGGCTGGAGACATAGAGCACGAGGTACAGGAGTCCGGAGAGTGTGACAAGGCTGCCGGCGAGCGTATACAGGAAGAATTTGACAGCGGCCCACTTGCGATCCTTGCCGCCCCAGACGGCGATCAGGAAGAACAGCGGGATCAGAGTCATTTCGAAGAAGACGTAAAACAGCACCAGGTCGAACGCACAGAAGACTCCTATCAGACCAGTCTGCAGGAGCAGCAGTGCTGCGTAGAACTCGGCGGCGCGATCGCGGATGGCTTCCCATGAGATCAGCACAGCCGAGACGGTCAGCAGAGCCGTGAGGGCGATCATGGTGACACTGATGCCATCGATTCCGAGATACAGCTCAAGTTTCAGTCTGCCCGTATCGAGCCATGGCTGAACATATTCGATTTTCGGTTTGACGACTGCCGCTGCGGGTGCTGAGGAGACTCTGAGCTGTTTGCCGGTTTCAAGCGCGGCTGGTCCTGTTGCGTAGTAGCTGGCAAGCAGGAATACGGACAGCAGCAGAGTACCAGCCGACCCGGTGACGGCAACCCAGCGGGAGTTGTCGACCGTCAGCGATGAGCGGAACAGCATCAGCAGCACTGCGGTCGCAGCGGGGATTGCCAGAACGAGGAAGAGGAGTGCTTGCATGAATCTTGCGCCGAGGGCTGAATGCAGAGAACGGGTCGAAAAACACCGGCTGAGGTTCGGTCGAACCGTTCAGGAAATTCCAAGACAGATTACAACAAGAACCACCAGACCAACCCACATCAGTCCGGCATACGCAGTCACCACTCCGCCCTGCAGGGATCGGATGCGATCACCGAGGACGCGGGGGACAGTACCCAGTGAGTCAATCAGACCATCGATGACAAGTCGGTCAAACAGCGTTGAGAGGAAGGCAATTCCCCGCAGCGGCAGTACGACCAGTACATACAGGATTTCGTCGAGGTAGAATTTCCCCTGCGAGATCACGTAGAAGGGTTTCAGTACGACGGCCATTTTTCCGGGAACCTTTGGCATCACAACATACAGCATCCAGGCCATGCCGATACCAGCGGAAGCGATAAACACGCTGAGTGCCATGACATCGAGATGGAAATGAGCTTCGAAGGGAGTGAGTCCGGTGGTTCTGGCAAGAGTGTTGCTGAACAGGTGAGTTGGTCCGACAGCGAGACCGATGAGGAGCGCGGCGACAGCCAGGATTCGCAGCGGCCAGGCCATGATGGGTGTGGCTTCGTGCGGGTGGTGCCCGGCTTCCTCGGGGAATTTCTCGGGGCCCCAGAACGTCATAAAGTAGGCCCGGAATGTGTAGAAGGCCGTCAGCAGTGCGGTGAGTGATGCGACAACCAGCACGGAGCCAAAGAACAGGCGATGTTCACCGGTGCGAGATGCGGCCATCAGAACGGCGAGGATTTCGTCCTTGCTCCAGAAACCCGCCAGCAGTGGCACACCTGCCAGTGCAGCGGCACCCACAAGAAACGTCCAGTGGGTGATCGGCAAGGCGCGGCGGAGTCCGCTGAAGCGGCGCATATCAATGACGTCACCCATGGCGTGCATCACACTGCCGGCTGCAAGAAACAGCAGTGCCTTGAAGAAGGCATGTGTGAACAGGTGAAACATGCCGGCTGTGACGGCCATTGTTGCGAGGCCTGGATCGGCGGCACCGCAGCCGAGAGCCATGAACATGAAACCCAGCTGGCTGACGGTGGAGTAAGCGAGGACGCGTTTGAGGTCCGTCTGCGTGAGTGCAATAAGTGCGGCGATGGCAGCCGTGATGGCTCCGGTACCCGTAACCAGCAGCTGGGCCTGAGGCGCCAGTACAAACAGTGGTGTGCAGCGAGCGACGAGGTACACACCGGCGGTTACCATGGTCGCTGCATGGATCAGGGCGCTGACCGTGGTCGGTCCTTCCATGGCGTCGGGCAGCCAGACCTGGAGCGGGAACTGAGCAGACTTGCCCATCGCTCCGAGGAACAGGCAGAAGCAGATCAGTGTTATGACACCGCTGTTGGTGGCTGCGATGGCCTGGATGCGGTCCGGATTACCCAGGACGCCGGCGAAGTCCACAGTCCCGAAGTTTGTCCAGATCAGGAAGATGGCCATGATCAGACCGAAGTCGCCGATGCGGTTAACCACGAAGGCTTTCTTCGATGCCGCCGCAGCAGACGGTTTACGGAACCAGAAACCAATCAGCAGGTAACTGCAGAGTCCCACCATTTCCCAGAAGACGAACAGCATGACAAAGCTGTTGGACATGACCAGCATGCACATGGAGAACACGAACATGGAGACTGCAGCGAAGAACCGGGGATAGCCCGGGTCGTGATGCATGTAGCCTGACCCGAACAGTGCAACCAGCAGACTGACGCCGGTCACCATTGCCAGCATGATGGAGGCGATCGAGTCGACTCGCAGTTCCAAAGGCACTCGCATGCCGGCACGCTGACGATTCTTTTCGGGGATGGTGTCCGCAGCATCGACGATGGCTTTTTCCGGAGCGGGCTCGAGAGACAGCCACTCTCCGATGTAGACCACCACTTCCGGCTTGTCAGCAGCCGTTGCCGCAGCCAGTGCGGAAACGGAGGCCGGGATATCGGTGGCAGCAGCATCAGACTCTGATTCAGGTGACGCGACCAGATCAGGTGGCGGGATGAGGCCTGAGGCAGCTCCGGAGTTTTGCTGTGGGAGCAGCACCAGCAAGGCGAGCGACGCCGCGAATGAGACCGCCAGTGCCGACCAGCAGGGGATATGGCTGCGGTACTTCAGAAGTTTGGGGCCCAGCAGAGCCGTGATCACCGCGGACAGCAGAGGTGCCGCGGGGATCAGCCAGAGCAGTGGTGCCAGCAATTCTTGAGACATGAGAAAATCTTCCAGCCAGTCAGTTCAGGGCTCAGTCGAGCACTTTACACGGGAGTCCGGTCAGGGCGTTTGGGATCAGCATTCACAGTTTTGGGCAATTCCCGTGGCTGTCGGCCTGCAGGAGTCAGCAGCGGGATACCGTCGTAGGCCGACGGCATGGATTGTGGCCCGTCTGCGTCCGCCATCACTGGTATCGGGGTATCAAATTCGCGGAGTTCAGACCAGAGTCGAATGTCGAGTGAGTGGGTCTGGCGATAAAGTGCGAGTACGAGGGACAGGGCGAGTCCTGCTTCGCAGGCTGCGACTGTCAGCACAAAGATTGTGAATGCCTGACCTTCCTGATTCTGGTGGATTTTTCCGAAGGTGACGAGGCTGAGTGAGACTCCGTGGAGCATCAGTTCAGCGGAGAGCACCAGCAGGATGAGGTTGCGGCGTGTCAGAAAGCCGATGGCTCCGAGAATAAACAGTCCGGCAGCCACCATGAGCGACCGCAGTTCTTCATAGTTCAGTGGTGTCATTTCAGACATCAGAGTGCTCCTTCTTCGCGTCGCGGAGCAATGGCAATTGCACCGATGCTGGCGACCAGCAGAATGGTTCCGGCCAGTTCCACTGCGAACAGGTAGTCGCCGAAGAGAGACCGCCCAAGTCCCTTCATGCTGCCGACCGGAGTTTCCGGGGTGGCTTTGCTGAGCATTGCGGGAATGACGGGTGGCGGCGGCGGGGTGGGGGCATCAGGGGCGGGAAGCGGGGGAGGGCTGGTGGCCGATCCTCGTCCGGCACTCCGGGTTTCCGCCACGGCTGTTTTCGGGCGCTCGATTTTCAGCGGATTGGACTGCAGTTGCTGGACCACAACACCGAGCAGAATAAAGGAGGACAGGACAGCGGGTACAACCAGCTGGGCCTGGCGGTCATAGCCTGCAGCGCCGGACTGCTGAGCCAGCATGATGACGAACAGAAAAGTCACAATCACGGCACCGGCATAAACGATGATGGTCGCTGCTGCCAGGAAGGGTGCGCTCTGCAGCATGAACAGGCCACATGTGCCAAGAGTGGCGAGGGCGAACCAGAGAGCCCCGTAGACGGGGTTCTTTGATGTGATCATCAGGGCGGCGCAGATCAGGGCGGTGAGTGCGAAGGTCCAGAACATCACCTCAGTCTGCAGTGTCTCGATGCCGCGACCTGCACCGAGGCAGAACGCAAGAACGCCGGCTGCGGCCAGCAGAACGCCAGGCAGTTGCGGTCGCGACTTTCCAGATTTCCCGGACGGCATCAGCCATAACAGGCCGATGGCCCAGAGCACGAGTCCGCCGATGGAGGCGGGGTGCTGCTGCATCCACTCATTCATTGCTGTCCCTCCCGACCGGTCGTTCGAATGACGCCGGCTGCTTCTGCCCTTGCCGAACGATCGCTGCTGGGCACGGTTGTGGCCGGCCCGACAGCGGGCAACTGCACAAACTCTGAGGCCGGTCCCAGTTTGCCGCGACCGGTTCGCACCGGGTCACGAGGATCGTTTTTGGTACGGTCAAACACACTGAGCAGCTTCTCGCGGTCGTACATCAGGTCCGCTCGGGATTCGCCGGTCAGGTCGTAGATGTGTGTCAGTTCGATGGCGTCCACCGGGCAGGCTTCTTCGCACATGCCGCAGTAGATGCAGCGGAGCTCGTCCAGTACGAAGGATTTGGGGAACTTGTCACGGTCCGGCCATTCAGGCGGAGCAGCCTGGGCTTCGATGGTGATGCAACGGGCCGGGCAGGCAGTCGCACACATCATGCAGGCCACACACTTGACTCGGTCCTGCTCATCACGATTCAGCCGATGAACGCCTCGGTAGTGCAGCGGCAGCTCAGGCTTTACCTCGGGAAACTGCTGCGTGACCGGTTTGCGGTCCACAACGTGTTTCAGGGTGGTTTTGAGGCCCTGCATGATGGCCGGCACAAAGGTGGATTCCCAGAAGCCCAGTTCAGGCTCTTCCACCCAGCGGACATGCTTTTTTCTTTGAGTCTCAGACATGTTTCAGAACCTTCTCAGCACTTTCCACAAACGCGGACAGTAGTTGGACACAGTCAGTGGGCAGCAGCATGACCAGCGGCGTGGCTGTCATGGTGAGTTTCCACCTTTTTTCGACGCACGTAACCGGGACGAGCCCGGCGTTCCGCTTCCCGCAGGCTGGCACTGATCATGCCCCAGGCGGCAAACAGTGCGGCAGACCCGGGCAGCATCCACCAGTTGCTCAGTTCGAAATGGCGGACAAACATGACCATCAGCAGATTGGCCAGTGACAGCGGGATCATAACACGCCAGGCCAGCTCCATCAGCTGGTCGAAGCGGAAGCGAGGAATAGTCCAGCGGAGCATGATCATCATGCAGATGAAGAAGAAGGCTTTGCCCATCAGGACCAGCATCTTCACCAGCCACGCCAGCGGGTAGGCGCTGTCAGGTTCAGCAATGCCGGGCAGATGCCAGCCGCCGAGGAACAGTATGGAGGTCAGAAAGCTGATCGTGATCATGTGGGTGTATTCACCGAGGAAGAACAGGGCCCACTTGAGCGCGCTGTATTCGGTATGCCATCCGCCCACCAGCTCCTGCTCGCATTCGGCAAGGTCAAAGGGCAGACGATTGGCTTCCGCGAGTGAGGCTGTGAAGAAGAGCAGGGCGGCGAGCGGCTGGAACCAGATGTTCCAGGCGGCAAAACCGCCGGAAATCTGATGCTGCATGATTTCTTCCAGGTTGACGGTGCCGGACATCAGGGCGATACCGAGAACCGACATACCCAGCGGGATTTCGTAGCTGACGACCTGCGCACTGGCTCGCAGAGCACCAAGCGCACTGTATTTGTTGTTGGAAGCCCAGCCTCCGAGCACGATGCCGTATACCGCCAGGCTGCCGACAGCGAAGATGAACACCAGTCCGATGTCGATTCCCGGAGCGATGATGAAACGCAGGAATCCCGGGGCGCCTGCAGCACCGACGGGACCGAATGGAACGACAGCGAATGCCAGCAGCGCCGTGAAGACTGAGATCCCGGGAGCGATGAGGAACAGTACCCTGTCAACGTGGGGCGGGATCACTTCTTCCTTCAGCAGCAGTTTGACACCGTCTGCCAGTGGCTGCAGCAGTCCCAGCGGACCAACGCGGTTTGGTCCAACGCGGTCCTGCATCCATGCGGAGAGCTTGCGTTCCAGCAGAATCAGATAGTTGCAGACGCCCGGGATGGCCCCGACGACGATGGCGATTGTGATAATCGTGATCAGAAGTTCCGGCATGGCAGTCTGTCAGATAGAGAAAACAGGAGGCTGGTGAGTGTCAGTGTGCGGGGTACGCTGGTTGTTGAGGGCTTTCAGACCGTTGCCTGCTGGGCGGTTTCCAGCAGCACTCCGGTGGTTTTGAGAGCGGGGTCGGCAAGACCGGCGAGTGCCGGGACAGCCGCCGCAATTTCAGCTCGCAAAGCTTCTGACTGGAACAGTCCGGAACGTCCGGACAGTTCCCAGAGGATTCGCGAATCGGGCCGGCTGCCGTCCGGGCCGCGTACAGCTCGGCGAATCAACTGTGCCAGACCACGATGATTGACAACAACGCCTTCGCGTTCGACAAAGGTGCCTGATGGCAGGATGTGAGTGGCGTGCTGCAGCACCGGCGACGGCAGGAAATCCTGCACGATGACGGTTTCGACGTCACTGAATGCCTCGGCCTGCATTTCCGAAATCCAGCCCTGCGGATCACCGCCGGTGAGATAGACCGCAGAGAACTGTCCGCTGGAAGCCAGTCGGAGCAATTCTTCGAAGGGCATCAGCTCATCCATAAAGTGGGCGACCACAGCCTGGACACCCGTGCGGTTCGGACATTTTTCAGCGCGGATCGTGAACTTCACGGGCTCGATAACATTACCGCGAAGATCTTTGGGGAAGTGTTCATCAACACCTGAAACTCGAACCGGGCCGACTGCCAGCACGGCCTGCGGTGAGAGCGACCGAATGCAGGTGGACAGCAGCCAGGCTTCCTCGACGGTCATCCAGGGGGACAGCACAGCAGCCAGTCTCTGCCTGCCAGCAGCGGCTTTCTGCAGTGAGCTGCGGACAGAGGCGAGCACGTCTTCCCATGCCTGTGACGTTGAGTGGCCATTGCTGCGGATCTGGGGGACAGTGAGTCGTTCTTCGGAGTGCGTGTATTTCCAGCCGAAACGGCCTTCGTCACACATGAAGTGTCCCTGCGCCAATTCGTTGACTCGCGGCTTCAGACGATAGACTTTGTCCTCGTTCTGATCCACCGTGACGCTGCATCCTGTGCTGCAGCCCTGGCAGACGGAATTGGTGCTTTTGAGCCACCAGACGCGCTGCTGGTACAGAAAGTCCTTGCTGCAGAGTGCTCCCACGGGGCACAGGTCGACGACGTTGCCGGCGAGCGGATTATTGACCGGGTGCCCGGGGAAGATGTCGATCTCTTCGTGCGAGCCGCGACTGACGACCTGCAGTTCGGCGGACCCGCTGACTTCGCGAGTGAAGCGAACGCAGCGCGTGCACATGATGCAGCGATCGGTGAACAGCGTGATCTGGTCACCGATATAGTCTTTGTCGGGTTTGATATTCTTGGGTTCGTTGAGGCGGCTGTAACCGCGACCGTAGTTAAAGCTGTAGTCCTGCAGGTAACACTCGCCTGCCTGGTCGCAGGTGGGGCAGTCAAGCGGGTGGTTCAGCAGCAGGTATTCGAGGGTTGCCTTGCGAGCATCTTTGACCTTCTGGCTGTCCGCGATGATGACGGTGCCGTCCTTGACCGGCGTCTGGCAGCCGGGCACCAGCTTGGGCTGCATGGCCACAGTCCCGTCGGGCTTTTTGTCCCCGACTTCGACCAGGCACATGCGGCAGCTGGCGACAACTGACAGCGCAGGGTGCCAGCAGTAGGCTGGAATTTCGACACCGGCTTTGGAGGCCGCCTGAATGCAGTTCAGGCGTTCGTTCGAGCCGATTTCCACATCTTTACCGTTGATTGTCACCGTGGCCATGCTGGTCCCTGATCGCTGTAATTCAGAACTGAATTCAGAACTGTCCGGTTTCGAGGTGGTTAATTTCAGTGCACTGCCATGAGCTGCTGGGCAGACGTGACAGTGGCTCTTCGGCTGCGAACGTACTCTTCAAACTCCGGGCGGAACTTGCTGATGGCATTCTTCACCGGCCAGGCCGCTCCGTCGGAAAGTCCGCAGATCGTGGTACCTGGGATAATTCCCATGGAACCAGCGACTTCCATCAGCAGATCGAGGTCTTCGGTACGCCCCTGTCCGGTGCGGATGCGTTCGAGAATCTTGGTCATCCATGCGGTGCCTTCGCGGCAGGGCGTGCACTGACCACAGGATTCGTGTGACATGAAGCGGCAGCAGTTGTAGAGCACATCAACCATGCTGGTCTGATCGTCAACAACGACGACAGCGGCAGTGCCGAGTCCGAGGCAGCCGACTTTGCCGGGACCGGCGAAGTCCAGTTTGGTGTCGAGTTCGCTGGCTGAAAGGAAGCCCATGCTGATGCCGCCGGGAACGACAGCCTTGGCGCGACGTCCCTTCCAGACGCCTCCGGCATGCTCTTCAATCAATTCGCGGGCAGTGACACCCAGCGGCAGTTCCACACAGCAGGGTCGATTGACGTGTCCGCTGACGCAGTACAGCTTTGGACCGTAGCTGCCGGGGTCGCGGGGATTATTGGGATCCGGTGGCACTCCGATGGATTTGAACCATTCGGTGCCGCGGTAAAGGATCTGAGTGACGCAGCAGAGCGTTTCGACGTTATTGACGATGGTGGGCTTGCGGAACAGCCCTTCGATGGCCGGGACCGGCGGCTTGATGCGTGGCCAGGCACGTTTGCCTTCGAGGCTTTCGATCAGTCCGGTTTCTTCGCCACAGATGTAGGCTCCGGCACCCCTGTGCAGGACGATATCGCAGCTGACCCCTGTGCCGAGGATGTTGTTGCCCAGAATTCCGGCGGCGCGGCACTCGCGAATGGCAGCATCCAGCACTCGGTAACTGGTGCCGTATTCGTACCGCAGGTAGAGATAGGCCTTCTGTGAGCGGATCGCGTGACAGGCAAGGATGATGCCTTCGATCAACTGATGGGGGTCGAGTTCCATCAGGTATCGATTGTTAAAAGTTCCGGGTTCGCTTTCGTCAGCGTTGATGGCGAGATAGATGGGGCCTGGATGGTCCTTGGGGAGGAAGGTCCATTTGAGCCCGGTTGGGAAGCCGGCTCCGCCACGTCCTCGCAGACCCGAATCCTTGACGATGTTTGTGACATCGCCGGGGGCCATGCTGAGGAATTCCTTCAGACGCGAGTATCCGCCGTCGGCCTGATAAGTCTTCAGCGAAGCGCTGTCAGGCTTATTGATGCGGGCGAACAGTGCTGGTTCGAAAGTGGCCACTGGAATCCTCTGTATGGAGCAGATCAGGGAATCAGAGTTTGTCGATGAGAGCAGACGCGGAAGCCGGATTGACATTCATGTGACAGACGTCATCCACGAGGATGCAGGGGGCACCTTCGCAGGCACCGAGGCATTCCGCGAATTCCACGGTCATGCGTCCGTCGGGAGAAGTTTCACCGGGGTGAACATTGTATTTGTGGCAGACGGTTTCCAGCAGTTCTTCTCCTCCGCGAAGCATACAGGAGATGCTGCGGCAGAACCAAACCCGGTGTCTGCCGAGCGGGTTGGTTTCGTCCTTGAAGAAGTTGTAGAAGGTCATGGTGTCATGAACTTCCGCCGGGTGCAGCTCCAGCAGTTCTGCGATTTCCACGATGGCTTCCCGCGAGACTGCTCGGAGAGTGTCGTGGACGAGGTGCAGGGCCGGGAGAGTCACTGCGCGTTTATTCGGGTACTTGGGGAATTCAGCCCGAATCTTTTCTCGCAGCTCTTCACTGAGAACGCTCATAACAGTCAGCCAGAATGAGGAATCAGGGGACAAGAAGACAACAGGCAGTCTGGTTCAGCGGTCGAGTTCCGCGGCGATAATATTGATGCTTCCGAGGACAGCAACGACGTCGCTGAGCTGGTGGTTGCGGATCATGTGCGGAAACATGGAGAAGTGGATGAGGGATGGCGGCCGTGTGCGGGCGCGGTAAGCGCGAGTTTCGGCATTGCCGACAATGTAGAAGCCGAGTTCGCCGTTGGGAGATTCCGTCGCGGCGTAGATCTGTTCGCGGGGCACGTCGTAGCCGCGATTGGGCATGATGACTTCGAAGTGCTGAATCAGACCTTCGATGCTGCGATAGACCGAAGGCTTGGACGGCAGCACCATGTCCGATTCAACACCGATGTTCACGGGACCGCCGGGAATGTTTTCCACGGCCTGTTCGATGATTTTCAGGCTTTCGAGCAGTTCCTGCATGCGAACGAGATAGCGGGCGTAACAGTCGCCACCGCGCGAGCAGATGACGTCGAAGTCCAGGTCGGCGTAGGCCAGATAGGGTTCATCGCGGCGGAGGTCGCGTTCGACCCCGCTGGCTCGGGCGACCGGTCCGACGGCGCTGAAGTTGATGACTTCTTCCCGGCTGAGATATCCGATGCCTTTGGTGCGATCGACAAAGATGCGGTTCTTTGTAAGCAGTCGATCAACTTCGTCGTAAACCTTTGGAAATTCGCGGATGAATTTGCGGACGCGATTGATCCAGTCGGTGTTGACGTCGAAGAGAACTCCGCCAACGCGGGTGTAACTGGTGTGGAACCGCTGTCCCGAGGCCAGTTCGACGATGTCGTAAATGTGTTCGCGCTGCTGGAAGAAGTAGAGGAACGCGGTGAAGCCGCCGAGGTCCAGAGCGGTGGTGCCGAGGTTCAGCAGGTGGTCGTGCATCCGCATCAGTTCGGCGAGGATTGTGCGGAGATATTTGCAGCGGGGCGTAAGTTCAATGCCGAGAAGTTTTTCGACGGTGTGGTGCCAGGCGATTTCGTTGGCCAGCGGCGACAGGTAATTCATGCGGTCGACGATGGTGACATACTGGTTGAAGTCCAGATGCTCGCCCAGTTTCTCGAAGCCGCTGTGCAGGTAGCCGATGTAAGGCACCGCATTCAGGACTTTCTCGCCGTCAAGTGTGAGCACGAGTCGGAGTGTGGTGTGAGTCGCGGGGTGCTGCGGCCCGAAGTTGAGCGTCCACACATACTCGCGTTCAGCGGATGCCGTTTCGAGGGTATCAACAGGAGTCAGAGGCATTGAGAGAGGCCAGACCAGAAGACCATCGGAAACCCCGGCGGGCACCCGCCCGTCGGTCATGTTAACACCAGCCCGTGAATCAGGGACGATGCGTCAGACTGAGCGGAGGGCTCAGCTGCCGGACCGAGTGATCACGGGGAAGTTGTGCCGTTCGCCGCGTCCCTTGAGCGGATAATCCTTCCGCAGCGGGAATGCGTCAAACTCTTCGGGCATCAGAATTCGTCGGAGGTCCGGGTGTCCGGAAAACGAAATTCCGAACATATCCCAGACTTCACGTTCCATCCAGTCGGCACCGCGCCACAGTCCATAGACGGAGGGCAGGACCGCTTCCGGCAGATTGACCGGGACGCGGACGGCCAGCCGTTCACCGGAATCCATGTTGAGCAGCAGATAGATCACAGAGAAGCGATCCGTTGCACCGTCATACTCGAGCCAGTCCACTGCGGTCAGGTCCACCAGCATGCTAAAGCCGTAATCGGTCTTCAGGCTGGTGAGCAGTGGCAGCAGCGTGCTGGCGGGAACATCGATTCGTCGATTGTCACGGAAATGACTTTCGACGATCTGTGAGCCGAATTTCTGCTGCAGTTCTGTCAGACAAACCATCTGAGAAGCCCCTTATCCCTGCGTTGCACCGCGGCCGGCGGAAGTGGCTGCCGCTGAAAAACCACCCAGCTGAACCAGTCGGGTGTCTTCGATCCGGTAGCGTTCGTCCGAGTCGAAGGGGGCCGGGCCGGCGGGCATATCGCGGATTGCAAATTCGCGACCCATCACCGTGCCGGTGCGGCGGACCTTGGCCTGCATGTCCATCACAGCCTGCAAAAGCTGCTCAGGACGCGGCGGACACCCGGGAACGTACATGTCGACCGGGATGAACCGGTCAATTCCCTGGACGACCGCGTAGGTATCGAAGACCCCGCCGGAGCAGGCACAGGCCCCCATGGAGATGCACCATTTGGGTTCGGGCATCTGCAGCCAGATGCGCTGCAGCACAGGCAGCATTTTCATGACGACGCGACCGGCGACGATCAGCAGATCGCACTGACGCGGGCTGAAACGCATGACTTCGGCGCCGAAGCGAGCGAGGTCATGACGGGAGGCTGCAGTGGCCATGAGTTCGATGCCGCAGCAGGCAGTGGCGAACGGCATTGGCCAGAGACTGTTTGAGCGGGCCCAGTTGGCCGCTGCATCCAGCTTTGTGATGAAAATGTTTTCCGGAAGACCTACCGCCATCGAAAAACTCCCTTCCGCCACGCGTAGACCCAGGCGAGTGCCAAAGTGGCCATAAACACGAGCATGACACCAAAGACCGTATCCCGCAGCTCTGCAGGAACGCCATTGTCACTATAGGCACTGACGGCCCATGGGTACAAAAACAGCAGTTCAACGTCAAAAACGAGGAACAGAATGGCGACGAGGTAAAAACGGACGTCGAAGGGCTGGCGAGCATCCCCGACGGGGTCCATGCCGGATTCGTAAGGCATGTCCTTGACAGGAGTGTGTTTGCGCGGGCCCAGCAGGTGGGCCAGCAGCAGGTTTGTCACCACGAATCCGACGAGAATGCCACCATAGACGAACAATGGAGGCAGATCCGGCAGCCACGAGAGATCGGGAAGTGCCACACTTCACCCCTGTTTTACTGGTAATTTGGACGCCGATTGGGACGCCAGCAGCCCGGTCAGCACCGCAGGCCGACGGCACGCCTGGGCTGGCGTGAAGCGGGCGCAGTATCTTCCCGGGAAATCCTGCCCTGTTGAAATACGTCCAAATCACCGACGAATCAAGGCCAACCCCCTGATCTCCGCCGATGGTCTCGGTTTCGGAAATTGCCTGCTTAACTATGAATTACCCAGCCGCGAGTTCTCAGTTTTTGGATTTGGGGTCAGGGCAGTCGGTTTTCAGTCGTGTTGTCGGAGTGTGCGGTCGCGTTTTGTCGCGGTAATTGCCAGATTTCGCTGATTCCCGGAGCCAGCAGTTGTGGATCGGTCGGAAAGTTCTGCCGATTGTCCATCACCGTGACGTAGATTTGTGCTTCGGATGACCGACCCTTTTGTGACCGGCCCACGCTCATGACTCACACCGCCGTTGCTCAGACCCCGCCTCGCACGCTGGCCCTGCAGGCGCGCAGCACCGTCACGGCACTCGCGACACTCGCCACAGCGGACAAGAATCGCTGGCTGCAGATGCTGGCAGAGGCATTGCGGGCAGCGGTGGATGCGGTGGTGTCGGCGAACCTGCAGGACCTCGCTGCCGCACGTCAGTCCGGCATGAGCGAGGCGATGCTGGATCGACTGCGGTTGGATGAGCCGCGCATTCAGTCGCTGGCCACTGCGGTGCAGCAGATCTGTGCCCTGCCGGATCCGGTGGGTGAAGTCATCAGTGGAGAACGTCGTCCCAACGGACTGCAGGTGAGCCGAGTGCGAGTGCCGCTGGGGGTGGTGTTTTTCATTTACGAATCACGTCCGAACGTCACAGTTGATGCAGCAGCGCTGTGCGTGAAGAGTGGCAATCCGGTGATCCTGCGAGGAGGTTCGGAGGCGATTCGCACAAATCTGGAACTGGGACGGCTGATTACTGAAACTCTGGCCGCCGCCGGACTGCCCGAGCATGCCGTGCAGGTCGTAGGATCGACGGACAGACAACTGGTGGGCGAGTTTCTGCAGATGAGTGATCTGATCAGCCTGGCCATACCTCGCGGCGGTCGATCGCTGATCGAGCGGGTGGTTCGGGAAGCTGCGATGCCGGTGCTGAAACACTTTGATGGTGTGTGCCATGTGTTTGTGGATCAGAGTGCCGAGCTGCAGATGGCACTGGACATTGTGATCAACAGCAAATGTCAGCGTCCGGCGGTGTGCAATGCGGCTGAGACCCTGCTGCTGCATGTGAATGCCGCAGAGCTGTGGCCGGCGCTGGCAGCTGCACTGCAGCAGCGTGGTGTGGAGCTGCGGTGCTGCGAACGATCACGAGCGGGGATTGCGGGAGCCGTGGTGGCGACGGAGCAGGATTATCGGACTGAACACGGAGCCCTGATCCTGAATGTGCGGATTGTGGACAGTCTGGCAGAGGCGATTGAGCACATTCGGACTTACGGATCGGGTCATACGGATGCCATAGTGACTCGCTGTCTGGAAGCGGCCGGCCATTTTGAGTCGGCGGTGGATTCGTCAGCCGTAGTGATTAACGCCAGTACTCGGTTTAATGATGGTGGCGAGCTGGGTCTGGGTGCCGAGATCGGGATCAGCACAGATCGGTTTCACGCGCGGGGTCCCTGCGGTCTGCGCGAGCTGACGACTTACAAATATGTGATTCGCGGGACCGGGCAGGTACGCGGCTGAGGCAGCAGAGTCGACTTACGGACCCGACGAGTTGAAGATGATTTTTCGTAATTCGTCCGGCATTCGATCCAGTTCACGAAGATTGTGTCTCAGCAGCTCATGGTTCCAGAGTTCGCGACGATTTTCAAAGCATTCCGACGCCAGTGTTGCACCCAGTTGTTCCAGTTTGGCATCAAAATCGAACAAAAGGATAAAATACGATACGGTATTGCGTCGCACTGGTTTTGCATGATTCTGAAGGAATTCCTCCAGCACCCTTCCCCAGCCATTGGCTATCGGCAGTATGTTGATGGATTTTATCGCAACGTTGAAGTTGGTCAGAAATCCGTTGGCGATCTGCCGATTAGCATCATGCTCAGGAAGCACACAGATGTGAGGACGGTATTTATTGCCGCTCATGGTGTAATATCATCTGTCAGCAGGGCATTGATCAGCTGCCCGCTGAAGTGCTGGAGGTATTTTCGCAGTGCGATGATAAAGTGGCTGACCTCAGACAGTGCGAGGTAATTATCAGGTTTGTCCCAGAAACAAAAAACCGTTTTACTGACGGCACTCACAGCAATTACCAGAGCAGCGATAAAAAACACTTCTCACCGTCTGACAAGACATTGAAGGGCAGGTTTGTTGAACCCTGAGGGTGCTTGGCTGAACCATCAACTGACGTGATTCAGCACCAGTGGCCGGGTTTTGGATATCGATGAAATCGGGCAGGACTGAGCGAAGTGACCTGAGGTCTGCTCAGCCAATGATCTGCCGAATTGGCTCCACGTGTTCGACTCCGACAAGTTTCTGGTCAAGTCCTGAGTGGAAGTAGCTGAGCCGGTTGGGGTCGATGCCCAACTGGTGCAGAACGGTGGCGTGCAGTCGTTTGACATGGAAGGGATCATCGACGGCGGCTGAGCCGAGTTCGTCGGTTGTTCCAACGCTGACTCCGCCGCGAATGCCACCGCCGGCCATCCACATGGTGAAGCCGTATGAGTTGTGATCGCGACCTGTGCCTTCGGCGTATTCAGCCGTGGGCTGTCGTCCGAATTCTCCGCCCCAGACCACGAGAGTCTCGTCCAGCAGGTTGCGCTGTTTCAGGTCCTTCAGCAGGGCAGCGATTGGCTGATCGGTGTTGAAGGCGTGGTAGTCATGGTTCTTTTTGAGGTCCGAGTGTGCATCCCAGTTGTCGTCATTGTGAGCACCACCGGAGTACACCTGGATAAAGCGTACGCCACGTTCGACGAGCCGTCTGGCGAGCAGGCACTTGGTGCCGAAGTCGCGAGTGCGGTCGTTGTCGAGCCCGTACAGCTGCTGTGTTTCGGCGGTTTCTGTGGCGATATCGACGGCTTCCGGTGCCGACTGCTGCATCTGGAAGGCCAGTTCGTAACTGGCGATGCGGGATGTCAGGTCTGAGCGTCCGCCGTGCAGTGCGGCGTGAGCTTCGTTCTGCTGTTTCAGAGCGTCCAGCAGGTCCCGCTGCAGTTCGCGGCTGACGCCATCACGGGCCTGCAGATCCAGCACCGGTGCTCCCTGCGTGCGAAAGGTTGTTCCCTGCAGGCTGGCCGGCATATATCCGCTGGACCAGTTTTTCGCGCCCGAGATTGGTCCGCCGGTGGGATCCAGCATCACTACGAATCCCGGCAGATTGCGATTCACACTGCCCAGTCCGTAGTTCACCCACGATCCGAGACACGGATGGCCGCTTTGGACGCGCCCGGAATTCATCATCAGCATGGCTGAGCCGTGGATGGGGGAATCGGCGGTCATGGAGTTAATAAAGGCGATGTCGTCAACGCAGGTGGCCAGATGCGGAAACAGCGTGCTGATCCATTTGCCGCACTGTCCGAGCTGGTGGAAATCCCAGCGTGGTTCCACGATGCGCCCGGAGTTGCGGCGTCCGCCTCGTCCGAACGTTTTGACCTGAATGGTCTGATTGTCACGGCCCTTCATGTCGGGCTTGTAGTCGAAGGTGTCGATGTGGCTGGGGCCGCCGTACATGAAGAGAAAGATGACGCTTTTTGCTTTGGGAGTAAAGTGGGGCTGCGGCAAAGCGGCGCCATCGGCAGCCTGTGCTGCGGCGGAAAAAAAGCCATCGTCTGACAACAGTCCGGTCAGCGCGGCAGCACCGAAACCGCCCCCGGTCTGCCAGAGCATCTCACGGCGGGTACGTCCGCAGAAGTTAGTTGCCATCGTTTGTTCTCCTGAAGTCAGCCAAAGCCGCTGTGCCCGTGATTATTCGACAAAGATAAATTCGTTAAGATTCAGTACGTAAAGACAGTACCACTGCAGAGCCTGATCAGCAGTCAGTTTGTGTTTCTGCTGCAGTGTCTGCAGCAGCTGCTGTCCACGTTCGATTTCCTCCCCGCGAATCTCACGACACAGGGCCAGGCGAAACGCGAGCTGCATCTGTTTTGTCACATCGTCCGGCGCTTCCTTCCGCAACCTTTCGGCGAATGTGGAAGCCTGCTGGTTGAGGAATTCACCGTTTAAGAGGCTGAGTGCCTGGCCGGGCTGAGTCGTGACGAAACGGGCTTCGCAGCTGGTGTCCGGCTCCGGGAAGTCAAAGCTGGACAGGAACGGCAGCAGCAGTGAACGTTTCACATGGATGTAGATGCTGCGACGCGCCTGATCCTCGGGTGAAGACTGGCCCCACCCTGAACCCGGGACGGACTGGCCGGCCAGGACTTCGCGTGAGATGGCCGGGTAGATTCCAGGGCCGTACATTTTCGGGTTGAGCGTACCGTTGACGGTCAGGACGGAATCCCGCAGTTCTTCGGCGCTTTGACGGCGCAGATCAAACCGACTGAAGAGATCATTGTTGGGGTCGATCTCAATGGTTTGCGGGTCAGCAACAGTTGTCTGCTGCCAGCTGGCGGAGGTCAGGATCAGGCGGTGCAGATCCTTCATGCGCCAGCCGCGGGCGACAAATTCGCTGGCCAGCCAGTCGAGCAGTTCCGGGTGAGTGGGCGGTTCACCCATTTGTCCGAAGTTGTTGGGTGAGCGCACGATGCCGCGTCCGAAATGATGCTGCCAGATGCGGTTGACAAAGACACGGCTGGTCAGTCGGTGCTGCGGGTCTGTGATCCACGTGGCGAAGGCCAGACGTCTGCCGGTGGTATTGGCTGCGGCGTTGGACGCAATTTCCGGTGCTCCCCCGCCCAGAATCCCGGGGAAGGCAGGCTGCACTTTGTCAGCTTCGGCTTCCGGGCTGCCGCGAGTCAGGATGAAGGTGTCGGGGGCACTGGTACCGGATTCGCTGATGCACAGTCCGTATTCTTCCCACGGCTTGCGGCGTTTGTTTTCTTCCAGCTGTCGACGCGTTTGTCGGTAATCGCGAACGAGAGTCTGATCGAGTTGTTCAGCGGCTGGTGAACGCAGGAATTCATTCAGATCGCGTCCGCTGGAACCGTCTTCTGCTGTGAGGCTGCGGCGGGCGAATCCCGGCCCGCTCCATGCCAGCTGTAAACCTTTGCCAAACAGTCCCTGAAAGTATTCCAGTCGCAGCGGGTGGCGTCCCTGGGTCAGCTTCAGCGAGGCTCGTTTGGCTCCGCCGAGACCATGAATGCCGTCATATTCGATCAGTTTCTGTCCATCGATCAGCAGTCGTGAACCGTCGTCGGAATCGAGGACAAATTCGTACTGGCCGTCGGCCGGAACAATCAGCGTCCCGGTGAAGACGAAGCCGAAGTGATCGGGGCGTGTTGCGGGGGCGATGGAGATGAGCGGCGGGTCGAGGGCAGCCACGGTTTCGGGTTTGAGGGAGTCGAAGTCGGGCAGCTGCTGGAACGAGTCGCGATAGAAGCGGTATTCGAGATCATCGAGATCACGGCCGGATGCAGCGGCCGAGGACACTTCGGCAATCTGCTTCTGCAGCTGAGTTTCCAGTTCGGTCAGGCGGGCCTGCAGTCGATCACCGGATTCGCGGATGTCCTTTTCCGCTGCTGCGAAGGCTGCCCGATCGGAGTCATTTGCCAGCAGGGGGCGTTCGACGTGGGGACCGTAGCCATTGGGGGTAATGTTGCGGAAGAATGCCAGCGTGCTGTAGTAGTCGGCCGTGGGCAGCGGGTCGATTTTGTGGTCGTGGCAGCGAGCACAGTTGAGGGTCAGACCCAGCATGCCCTGGCTGACAGTGGTAAGGATATCATCAAAGCCTTCGTACATAGCCAGTTTGCGGTCAGCCGGCTCATCATCCCAGATGCCCAGTCGGTAGAATCCGGTGGCGACGAGTGAGTCACGAGTGACTGCGGGGAGTTCGTCACCAGCCAGCTGTTCGCGGAGGAACTGGTCGTAGGGTTTGTCGTCATTGAACGAGCGGATGACGTAGTCGCGGAACCGCCAGGCGTTGGGTTTGATGCCGTCACGTTCGAAGCTGTTGGTTTCGGCGAAGCGGACAACATCCAGCCAGTGTCGGGCCCAGCGTTCACCGTACTGCGGTGACGCCAGCAGCGTGTCAATTTCCTGCCGCCATGCGTTATCGAAGTTTGTGGCGGCGCGATTCAGGAAGTCACTGACCTGCTGAGGCGTGGGGGGCAGTCCGATGAGATCGTAGTACAGTCTGCGGAGCAGGACCTGTGATGGAGCGCGGGGACTGCGGCGCAGATTTTTACGGGCGAGCGAGGCATCGATGAACGCGTCGATGGGGTGCATGTTTTCAGCGGGCCGGTTGTCTGCGACTGCGGCAGGCACGGGCGGGCGTGTGAGTGGTTCGAAGGACCAGTGCTGCTTCCAGACCGCACCCTGAGCGATCCAGTCACGCAGCAGCTGCTGTTCGTTTTCGGTAAGTGCGGCGCCCTCAGGAGGCATGCGCACGCCGTCTTCGCTGCTGGCGATCCGTTTCAGCAGTTCGCTGTCAGCAGGGTTGCCCGGAACGAGGGCCGCATGTCCTGATTCGAGCTTTGCTGTGGCGGTTTCCGGAGTGTGCAGTCGCAGACCGGCTTCAGCTTTGTCCGGACCGTGGCAGGCAAAGCAGCGGCGGGCCAGCAGCGGCCGAATCTGAGCAGAGAAGCTGACGTCGGTCTGCTGTGCCCCCGCAGTGGAAGCTGTCAGGCAGAACAGCAGCAGGAACAGTGCAGGCAGATTGAGCTGAGGCTGTTTCATGGAAGCTTTCGCAGGGGAACGGTCACGGGCCGGGAGAGCGGGCGGGCCAGGGAGTGTTGGGCGGGCGGGACCGCAACAGGCAGAGCCTGTGCAGTGCACGCTGAAAATTATGACGGACAGTTTTGTCTGAGTCATGCGGAAAAAGGCTGGAAAGTCGGGCGATTACTGGTTCCGGGAGTCATGAGAGGATCTGTTTCACAAGGTTTCCGTGCACGTCTGTCAGGCGGTAGTCGCGTCCCTGAAAGCGGAACGTCAGCCGCTGGTGATCCATCCCGAGGCAGTGCAGGATGGTGGCGTTCAGATCGTGAATATGCACGGGATCGGCTTCGATATTGTAGCCGTAGTCGTCGGTCTGCCCGAGCGTTATGCCGCCCTGAATGCCACCGCCGGCCAGCCAGACGGAAAAGCAGCGACCGTGGTGATCGCGTCCGTAGTCAGCCTGCAGTCCTCCCTGACCGTAGACGGTGCGCCCGAATTCTCCGCCCCAGACGACCAGAGTGTCTTCGAGCAGTCCGCGCTGCTGCAGATCGCGAATGAGAGCTGCCTGAGGCTGGTCAATATCGTGGCACTGTTTGGGCAGATTTGTCGGCAGTCCGCCGTGCTGATCCCAGCCGCGATGAAACAACTGCACGAAGCGGACTCCGCGTTCCAGCAGTCGGCGTGCCAGCAGGCAGTTGGCGGCAAACGTGCCGGGTTTGCGTGATTCGTCGCCGTACATCTGAAAGGTGGACTCAGACTCCTGTGACATGTCGATGAGGTCCGGAACGGAAGCCTGCATGCGGAACGCCATTTCGTACTGGGCGATGCGGGCGGCAATTTCCGGATCGCCGGACTGCTGCAGATGCTGCTGGTTGAGGGACGAGACACTGTTGAGCATGGTGCGACGAAAATCGCGGCTGATCCCCGGAGGATCGGACAGGTAGAGCACCGGGTCACCGCTGCCGCGCAGTTTGACACCCTGATGGCTGGAGGGCAGAAAGCCGCTGCCCCACAGGCGTTCCAGCAGTCCCTGATTGGCGTCACGGCCGCTGCCGTGAGAAATCATGACGATGAAGGCAGGCAGGTCTTCAGCTTCGCTGCCCAGTCCGTAGCTGGCCCACGCGCCAAGTGAGGGTCGACCGGGTTGCTGCGACCCGGTCTGGATCAGCGTGATGGCCGGGTCGTGGTTGATGGCTTCGGTATGCATGGACCGAATCACACACAGCTGATCGGCGATGGCGCCGGTGTGCGGCAGCAGTTCGCTGATTCGCAGTCCGCACTGGCCGTGAGTGCGGAAGCCGAATTTCGGAGCGACGACGGGGAAGCTGCTTTGCCCGGACGTCATTCCGGTCAGCCGCTGTCCGCGACGGATGGAATCAGGCAGTTCAGTTCCGTGCAGTTTGCGGAGTCCTGGTTTTTCGTCGAGCAGTTCCAGATGCGAGGGTCCTCCGGACTGAAACAGATACACAACGCGTTTCGCCCGGGGTGCGAAGTGCGATGCCTGTTCAGCCTGTGCGGACTGGTTCAGCAGGGCTGCGACTGCTGCAGTTCCCGCAGGCAGACGCAGTAAGGCTCGTCGACAGAGACCTGACGGATCCGGCATGGTTGATTCCCTGTGATCGGAGGATGATTGAAGGCTGTCAGGGTCGGGTAATGGCTTCATCAAGATTGAGCAGGACGCTCATTGCGGAGCTCCATGCCGCCAGTTCGTCGTCGGGGATGCGGGGGTCCGCGACAGCGCGTCCGACTTTTCTGAGCTCTGCAGCGGCGGCGGGTTCTGCAGCAAAGTGTTTTCGTCCGACGTCAACCAGTTGCCGCAGTTCCTGCTGTTCGGCGGGTCCGGGCGGGCGTGCGAGCACGATGCGGACCGCGAGGTCGATTCGCGCGCTGTCGTCCGTGTTCGCCAGCAGAACGCGTTCTGCCAGTTTTCTGGCGGCTTCGACGTAAGTCGGGTCATTGAGCAGTACCAGCGCCTGCAGGGGGGTATTCGTGCGGGAACGTCGTACGAGGCAGGTTTCGCGATCCGGGGCATCGAAGACGGTCATGGCGGGAGGCGGGCAGGTGCGTTTCCAGAAAGTGTACATGCTGCGTCGATAGATACCGTCACCTGGATCCGGCTGATATTTTTCGCGGCGTTCGACCGACACATCTTCCCACAGGCCTTCCGGCTGCCACGGTTTGGCACTGGGGCCGCCGATGGCGGGGTTGAGCAGTACGGATGCGGCCAGGGCATTGTCGCGGAGCATTTCGGCGGGCAGTCGCATGCGACTGGAACGGGCGAGCAGGAGATTTCGCGGATCACGTTCCAGCAGTTCCGGGCTGACATCCGAGGTTTGTCCGTATGTGGCGGAAAGCACCATGCTTTTCAGCATGTGCTTCTGGTTCCAGCCCGAGGACTGCAGTTCACAGGCCAGCCAGTCCAGCAGTTCAGGGTGCGAGGGCAGGGCACCCTGGATTCCGAAGTCTTCGGTGGTTTCTACCAGTCCGTTACCGAACAGCATTTCCCACCAGCGATTGACGGTGACCCGGGCGGTCAGCGGATTCTGCGGGCTGACCAGCCAGCGGGCAAAATCCAGTCGCGTTGGTTCGGTCTGAGCGGCACCTGTGTCGATGGTGTTCAGGGTGGCTGCGAATACCGCGGGGATGCCGGCCGCTACCTGCTCGCCACGCTGGTCATACTGTCCGCGGTTCAGGATGTATGAGGGTCGGCGGGGAGTCTGTTCCTGCATGACCATAGTTTGCGGAATCTGCTGCTCGATGGCAGCACGGCGCGGTCCGATGGCGGCCAGTTCGGTGCGCCAGCTGCGTGATTCGGTATCGATGTGTTCGACCCAAAATCGCTGCAGTTCGGCACTCTGTTCGGCGGAGCGACGTGCGGCGGCTGTCAGTACAATTTCGCGAATGCCGGAAAGTGTTTTTCCGTCGGCCAGTCTGCGGACATCGTCGTCAGACAGAGCCCGGCTGAAGATCCGCACGTCATCGATTGTGCCGGTGAAGGGCACGGAGTTCTGGCGGCGACCGATATGGAAGGGTTTCGCTGTTCTGAGCGATCCGGCAACTTCGCCATCGTTGTCAACCTGCAGCGTCTGCGGTACGCCGTCGACATAGATGCGAATTCCTGCAGCGCGTCGGCGGCCCTGCCAGACCAGAGTTACGTGGTGCCACTGCTGCGGCTTAAGCACGGCTGCGGTGGAAACTTTGCAGCCTTTGTCGGGCCAGTGGTCGACGAAGTGGGCATTGAGTCGCCCGCCTTCGACGATGAAGTCATAGCCGCGATACGCGGCGGCATCATCCATGCGACTGAACACGGTGCCTCCGGAGCCGGCGGCTGTGCGAATCCACGCCGCGGCAGTGAAGGGCTGATCGGCTTCAAAGTCGCCGACGTCAGGCGCTGCGAGCCAGGTGCTGCCGGAGAACTGGAGGGCGTTTCCGCTGTGTCCGGGCACACTGCTGCGACTGCCGTGCAGGACGGCCGGGGCCGAGCGTCCGTGGCTGTCCGGGAAGTCTCCGTCGGCTTCATCGAGTGAGAAGGTGTGAGCGAGTCCGGCGAGTTCCATTTCGGCCAGTTGCTGTTCGGACAGACCGGCAGCCCAGGCATCGGCGTCGGCAGCGACGGCGGTTGTGCGGGCTGCCAGCAGGTTCTGCAGTTCGGTTTCCCGCTGAGCCAGCTGTTCAAGTTCCGCTGTCTGAGCTTTGGAGGGCACCTTCAGCAGCGGCTCGGCCATGCGGCCCTGGCTGTATGAGACGATGCGGTCCGGGACATTGTTGAAGAAACCGGCCAGGCGGTAGTAATCGCGCTGAGAAAAAGGATCGTACTTGTGATCATGACAGCGGGCGCACTGCAGGGACAGTCCAAGGAAGACAGTCGAGGTCGTGTGAATGCGATCCGCGACGTACTCCCAGTGATACTCGTCTTCAATCACGCCGCCTTCGGTGGTCAGTACGTGATTGCGAATGAATCCGGTGGCGACCTTTTGACTGACGGTGGCTTCCGGCAGCAGATCGCCGGCCAGCTGTTCGATGAGAAACTGGTCCCAGGGCATGCCGGAGCGGAAGGCTTCGATGACCCAGTCGCGCCAAGGCCACATCGTGCGCATTTCGTCGTTGTTGTAACCATTGGTATCGGCGTAGCGTGCGGCATCCAGCCACTGCATGGCCAGTCGTTCGGCGCAGCGGTCGGACTGCAGCATGCGATCGGCCGCCAGCGATTTGGCTGTGAGCAGACCCTGCTGCCTGACTTCATCCAGAAACTGCTGCTGTTCGGCGGGCGAGGGCGAAATTCCGGTGAGGTCCAGTGAGGCGCGGCGGAGCCACATCAGCGGCGGTGCGGGGGCTGCCGGCTGCAGGCCCTCCTGCTGCAGCCTGTGCAGAACGAACAGGTCCACGTCGCTGACCGGCCAGTTCGAAGGGCGGACAGCGGGAAGCGGCGGTCGCTGCGGCGGGATGAAGGCCCAGTGGTCTGCGTAATGAGCACCCTGGCGAATCCAGTTCTGCAGGACGGATTTTTGGCGGTCGGAGAGAGGCTTGCGGAATTCGGGCGGCGGCATGATTTCGTCGGAGTCAGTCGCGTGAATGCGCTGCAGCAGTGCACTGGCAGCGGGCTGCCCGGGCACCAGGGCCGGCTGGCCGCTGTCACCGGCAGCGAGGGCCGCTTCGCGAGTATCCAGTCGCAGACCAGCCTTGCGGGAGGCTTCATCGCGACCGTGGCAGGACCAGCAGTGATTGGCCAGTATCGGTCGCACATCGCGGTTGAAATCGACCGTATCGTCGGCACTTCCGGCACAGCAGTGCAGCGGGAACAGGCAGGCGACCGGCAAAGTCAGGAGGAAACACACAAACTGCTGCGGATGCATGGGATGCTTCCAATGTGGCGAGTTGTCAGGCGACGAGTCCGCACAGGGACAGGGTATCGGCTGACCGTCCGGCTGAAAATACCGCGGGTACGCCAGTTGGCGGATTCCCCGGGCTTTGCGGATTTTCGTGAGGAATCTACTGTTCGAGATCACCCCAGGTGGAAACCGGAGGTGGTGCGGGGGCAGAAACGATGTTGTTGCGGGCCGTGGTCAGGACGGAGATGCCGGCTGTGAAGGCTCCGAGGAAACCCGGGAGCAGTGCCATTGGCTGCAGTCTCCAGATGCCGGTGAAGCAGAGAAATCCGGACAGAAATCCACTGATGGCGGCCGCAATGACGTAGTTTCCGCGAGTCCGCATTGTGGGGGCGAGCAGCCGGACGATTCCCGTGCAGATGAGGGACAGTGGCAGACTGACAATCGTCGTGCAAAGCAGCCCGAGGAAGGCACCATAGATCCCGGTGATGGCAGCCAGCGGACCCAGGATCAGGAACGGCATGATGCCGATCAGCAGTCCGAACAGCATCCCGCCGACGATGGTTCCGAACCATGCCGTGAACATGACAAGCAACCATGCCGGATGGATTTGTTCAGCTGCAGGAACGAATGCAGCCGGCTGTGCTCCACCAGGCTCCGGTGACAGTTTGTCACCGGAGGCCGAGGCTGTTGGGTGCATGCTGCTTCCTGGCGGATCCGGCCGGAAATGACGAGCGGGTTCTGGTGCCGGCACCGGTCTGCTCACACTCGTGCGATTTCGAAACCTGCCCGCGGCGTTCTGGCGAAGAACGATGCGGCCTGATCATCACCGGTAATTTTCTCGGCTTTCGCATCCCATTTGATGACGCGATTCAGCCGAGCAGCGATGACAGCGAGATGGCAGGTGTTCATAGTCTGGACGTGGGAATACACATCGGACACGGGCAGGCCACCTTCAGCCAGGCAGCGATAGAAGTTGTTTTTGTGTCCTTCGAACGGTTTGCCTTTGTAGAGTTCCTGCAGTTGTTCCGGGCCGAACTGATCCTTGTCCCAGTTTTCTTCAATGGGCTGACCGGTGATTTTGCCCCGGTTGACGAAGAAGCGACCTTTTGAACCTTCGAAGAGGATGCCGTTATCGCCGCGACTGGTGATGTGCATTTCCATGCCACCGGCGAATTTCGCGATGACGTTGAAATCGTGGGCCGAGTTGAAGCGGTCATCCTGTTCCGGGTAACCATCCTTGAATGGCACGGGATGTTTGGCGTCGGTGCCGTCAACTTCGACGGGGCCGGTGCCTTCCTGATCAAGTCCGGCGGCCCACAGCGAGATATCGACGTGGTGAGCACCCCAGTCGGTGAACTTGCCGCCCGAGTATTCGTACCACCAGCGGACGGTGTTGTGGCAGCGTTCCTTGATGTAATCGACTTTGGGAGCCTGACCGAGCCACATATCCCAGTTGAGATTGGCCGGGGGATCGGATTTCTGGAATGGCCCGCCGACATCGCCACCGTTGATCCCGACGGTAACCTTTTGGACGTCTCCGATCAGTCCGCGGCGCACCATGTTGACAGCGCGGAGGAATCGTTCCTGGTCACTGCGCTGCTGAGTACCAATGAAGAAGACTCGGTCACTGTACTTGCGGCAGGCGTTGCGGATCAGCTGGTTTTCTTCGAGCGTCAGCGTGAGTGGTTTCTGGCAGAAGACGTGCTTTCCGGCGATGAGTGCTTCGATGGCAATTTTGACGTGCCAGTGGTCGGGAGTCACGATGCTGACGACATCGATATCGGGGCGTTCCAGGACTTTGCGGTAATCGGTACAGAGATCTGCCTTGCCGGCCCCGATGTTTGGGTCTTCGTTGGCTTTGGCAGCCTGGCTTTCATCGACGTCACAGAGAGCGATGATGTCACCGAAGCTGCGGTGACCGTGAGCATCCCCGCGACCCATGCCACCCAGTCCGATACAGCCGACTCGCGGTCGATCCACGGCCATGGTATTGGCGAAGGCTTTGGCAGACCAGGGGAACGCGGCGGAAGCGGTGGCAGCAGCGAGCACTGCTGAGGAGCGGGTCAGAAAGCTGCGGCGGGACTGCTGTGAGCGGGGCATGGGAGGAGGCCTTTGGGTTGGTGGCGTGGGTATTTCGGTGAGTGACGGTGGGATCGGTGGCAGCGAGGGGTTGCCTGCTGCGCCGGATAATGACGCTGTCCTGTGCTTTTGCTTTCCGTAGCGCGAGCATTCCAGACCAAGCCCCTGCCTGCAAAACGCGATGTTTGTGATTCATCTGTACCACAGTGCGGTGCAAACGAACCGCCGAGATTGCAGGCGACGGGAACAGAGTGTACGAAACCGGGTTTCAAAAATCAAAGGCGGCGGAGTGGAAAGTGGCAGGAAGGCGGGGGGTATTTGAACCACGAATGGACACGAATGAGCACGAATTTTTGGGGTTGGAATTTGATTCGTTCAGCGTGCTTTCTCGTCACCGCACAGCGCAGTCATATGGGTTGGGGCCGCAACCACAGCCGTGCTGAAGGCGTCCGAGACACCTCGGCCGGCGGCCTGCGGCACACGATCTGTACCTTGCGACGCTCACCGGGCGTTTTGTTTTTTCGCGTTGCCGGGGCGATTCTGTACTCGGGGCAGGCAGGTGCGGTTGAAGGTGTCCCGACGCCCTTCCGTGCGGTACGTTCGCACGAACCGAGGATGGCTGAGCTTCGAGGCAACGACGTGATAACGTGTGTGACCGCATCAAGGCTCTTGTGAAAATCTGCCGGCTGCGTGCCAAAGTCAATCGGCCGGTGAGTCGGAAATGCCAGCATGTGACTTTGTCTTCACGATCGCAGAATTTCTGGTTTCGGCCTGCGGTGCCATTTGCCAGCCGTCCAACAGCACTGACCACTGTTTCGATCGTTGCTGACTCTGCTTCTGGCAGAAAATGCGGACCCCATTGGGCAGCCGAATCCGACTGGGTGACGGCTTTGATGCGGCAGGCCATTTGCCGTCACCTGAACTCGTGGTTGTGGTGTACGGTTACGTTTGTGTCACCACAGAGGCTCAGAGGGCGGGGAGGTGGTGCGGTTTGCGTGGGGCTCTGTGTGTCTGTGTGGGTCAGCCGCGAGAAATCTGCCAAAGTTCAGGATTTATGGTAAGTTCAATTTGTGAGACAGCCGTGTAAGCGGTCGATTTTTGCGCTGAGCCACATTTAATTCTTAATTTAAAAACCGCTAAATCCCCATAAAACCAGAATGGACCTCGCTATTGACTGCTCGGTCGGTAGTCTGGCGTGGCAAGGGATGCCCAACGCATCGCCCCTTTTCACCCTTTGGGAAAGTATCGACAATGATGCGTATTTGATTCGTGACGACAGCCATTATTACGGCGATGGGCGTTGCGAACCTGATATGGCCGGCGCATGCCAGTGCGGGTGTCCTTGACATGTGGACTTCGCCGGTGAATGTAAAAACCAGCAATACACCGGCATTCCAGCCAACTTCGCAGTTTGACGCGAATATTTATGACGCCCCAGGCAACAGCCCCGACCCTGCGGTCTACGGGATCGTCAGTCGGACCGCTACGGTTTCTCAGCCATATGCTTCACCTGCGTTCAGTGGCCGTCCGTATTCGGAAGGATTTACGCAGTCCGCGGGGCCGGAGCAGCACCTGTTCTTCCAGTCGCATGATACTCTTGCCAACGAGGGCAACGGCCAGCTTGCACTCGAGTATCAGTTTGGGATCACCGGAGGCATCGCGGCTTCAGGTGTGGCACTTGAAGTAGCCAACAGCGGCGTACTTCCAGTGACAATTGCGCTGTTCACACAGAAAACGGGCACCACGTCGTGGTTTCTCGGAGACTATGATCCATTTGCCGCTGGTACTCCGTTGACGGAGTATAATTTTTCCACCCACACAAGCAATAACATTTCCGGAATGATGATTGTATACAATCCTCTCAATTCTTTATTGGCGAGTTATTCGTTTGTGGACTCCGGTGGAAATGCGATTCTTAATACGGCGCTGCCATTTACTACGAATGCCTACAGCGTTGAGGTGGAGCTTTGTTGTGTCAGTACAAGTGTCCCTGAACCTTGCTCGATGGTTTTCGGGTTTATCGGGCTTGGCTTAAGCGTCGTCGTGTACCGCAAACGGAACATGAAACGCGAACAGGTTTTGGCAGCGACCTGACGGACCGGCTGATGCAAGGCAGGGTGCCGTGAACTTGCAGGACTGCGTTGGATATGTCTGACGCTGCGTGTCTGCCGCTGCGGAGGTACATCCGGCTGGCGGATGACTGTGGCGGGGCAGCATGGTTGTACAGCAGCCTGTTTGGGCTCCGGTCCTGCCGTTGCCGTTTATTGGGAACGCCGGCTGCACTGCCTGCATGTTCCTCACCGGTCAGCACTCTCGGGTGCTGACCGATGTTTTTGTGTGTTGGCAGGGCGCCTGCGTGTTTGGAACTGGCGGGAAGCTGCTCAGGTGCATCCTTGAAAGCAGTCACCCGTATCCGGATTGTGTTGCTGTGCTGCGGCTCAGCGGGAGCTTCGCCCTCCCGATGGATGGGAGGCGGAGGCGTTTCTTATCCACAGAGGCACAGAGAGCGCTGAGGTTGTGCGGGTCGCCGGGCTTTGTGTCTGTGGATTGAAGCGGAGTCGTGTGGCTCAGCAGGAACTTCGCCCTCCCGGGAAACCACTAGGTCAACTGCCCCAGTCGTACAGCCATCTTCAATTGTGACGCGATGTTGGACTTGTCCTTCACCACCTGTTTGGCAATGGCTTCAAATGCAAGGTCAACGGCTTCAGCGGTGGTGGTGGCGAACAGCGGCAGTACGGTCTTGCCGGCAAACTCTTCAGGCTTGCCCGCTTTGTTATCCGCCGTGAAAGCCCCGGTTGTGACTTCCCGCACCTTGTATTCTGCGATGAACGGAACATCTTTTTTCCATTCCACGCGGTAAACGCTTTCGCCGATTTTGAAACGCGGAATGTTGGACTTGGCGGCCATGACTGCAGATCTCCGTAAGTAAGGGCCGCTGCATCTTGTTCGCAGCGACGACTCGTATGAGCGTAACAATCCTGAATTCCCGTGATTTCTGCAAGATCTGCTGGCGATTTCCTGCGCAACCTGCCGTTGAAAACTCCCGTCAGCCCCGTTGGTTGCTGGCGGTGTCTGCTGTAAGGGCCTTCTGTGAAATAACTTGCGTCGTTTGTGCCGCCGATTTTGTCGGCACTGTCTGGCTCATGCGGGGCCGCGAAGCCGCGAAGGGCGACACTCGGACTGCCTGCATTGTGGGGGTTCCGACGCGCCATGGGCGTTGTCACTGACCGGAGGTGTGCATCTGCGAATTCTGTGGGCCAGCGAATCTGCCCCGAGCCGTATCGTTTCGCATCCTTTTGCTCATTCAACCACGCGGCCCTGGTGGCCGGCCGAAGTTTCGTGACGTTATTCCCGCGGGACGCCGGAGGGCACTGCATCTTTCAGCCAGCTGTCGAGCAGAGTCTGCAGTTCGGCGACTTTTCCCGGCTCCTCGGCCGCCAGGTTTTTTGTTTCACCCGGATCCTGTCGCAGGTTGTACAACTGCAGGGCATTTTCCGCGTTGCCGGCTTTGGCCTGGTTTGTGGCTTTGCCCTTACCCTGCCCTGCGTTCCTGGCCGGAGCGGTTGTGGTTTCACCCGCATCACCGGCCCCGTCGTCCGTTGTTGTTCCGGTCAGTCTGAGCAATTTCCAGTCACCGGCTCGCACTGCAGCTCGGACCGGTGACTGCACCAGCAGCAGGGATTCGTGCGGCGTTGGTTTGCCGGCTGTCAGCATGGGCAGCAGGCTGCGCCCGTCGAGCGGCAGCGGCTGGTTCGGTGCCCCCCCCGCCACTTCCACGAATGTCGGGAACCAGTCGATGATATGCACAGGTTCTTCAGTCCTGCGGCCGGCTGGAATTTTACCGGGCCAGCAGGCAAAGGCGGCGGAGCGGATGCCGCCTTCGTACAAAGTGCCCTTGCCGGCGCGGAAGGGAGTGTTGCGGGTCAGGGTGTCGGGGTTGGGGCCACCATTATCAGCGGAGAAGACGATCAGGGTATTGTCCAGTTGTCCGGCAACGCGGAGTGCCGACACGATCTGTCCGATGGCCGCGTCTACGGCCGCCAGCATGCCGGCGTAAGTGCGGCGATTGCCTTTCAGGTGCTGATACGGTGTCAGGTACTTTTCCGGCACCTGCAGCGGCGCATGGACTCCGTTGAACGGCACGTACAGGAACAATGGTTTGGGTGGCTGGCCGCTGCGGCTGCGGATCAGTCGCACCGCCTCATTCGCCAGCAGCTCGGTTGTGTAGCCCGCTTCCTGCAGCGGCTGATCGTTGCGGTACCAGTCCGGTTTGCCATCGCGGATGTGAGTGAAGTAGTCGAGTGCTCCGAAGTAGTGTCCGTACTGATGATCGAAGCCGCGTGAGGTGGGCAGGAAGGTGCGTTCGAATTCGCCCAGGTGCCATTTTCCGGTGATGGCGGTTTCGTATCCGGCGTCTTTGAGGGCAGTGGCCAGCGTGCGTTCGGCAAGCGGCAGTCCCCAGCGCGCTCCCGGTCGAACGATTGTGTAGACTCCGGTGCGCACAGCATAGCGGCCCGTCATCAGTGCTGCTCGAGTGGGCGAGCAGACCGGCTGAACGTAGTGAGCACCGAGGATTGTGCCGGCAGCGGCGAGTGCATCGATCTGCGGTGTCCGGATGTCGGTCCCGCCATTGAAGCCGCAGTCAGCGAAGCCGAGGTCATCGACGAGGAAGACAACGATGTTGGGTCGTTCGGATGCGGCAAGGAGCGAGGCGTGCAGCAGAGTGATGATGAGTGCCAATGAGGCGGGGATTTTCATGAGTGGACTCCTGCCGTGGTGCTGAGGACAAGCGTGGCCGTAAATGGTAATGCATTCCCGGGTTACTGGCGAGCCGTGTCAGTGCCAGTGCTCGACGACCCCACACGGCAGCAGCCTGTGGTTTCCTTCGCGTCTTCGCGTCTTCGCGTGAGACAAACCGGCGGCAGTGTCCCCGATCGCTGCTTTCAATCGCTCCAATTGCTGCGTTTTCCCCGGCGGCGGTTAGTCGTGTGTCCCGCCGCGGCGCCCGCCCGCTTCCTCACGGTCGCTCCTCGAGATTATTGCTCTCGGGCCCGTAATTGTCATCGTATTCATGCTTGTGCTTGTCATCGTGCCGGGCCAACATTCAGTCAACCCTCGCCCCCTTTAGGTGGAGAAGGGCCGGTGGTGAGGGGGTGAGGAACTTAAACCACCGCCTGCATCCGTCTGCACAAAACTGCCAACTGCCCACTGAAAACTCTCTAAGGTCTCTCACCCAGATCGAAACGATCGCGGATCCGGCAGTATTCCGTTCCTCCCAGCCTTCCAACCAGATCCAGCAATTCGGGATCGGCAAAACCGGTGTCGTTCAGCGCGGCGTCGTCAATGTGCATGTGCACGATCCGCCCGATCACGATGTTGGCTCCGCCCGGTCCTGCGCCCAGTGCCAGATGCTGCAGCAGGCGACATTCGAAACTGACCGGCGACAATCGGACTCGCGGCACGCTCACCACCACCGAGTCCGCAGTGTCCAGTCCTGCCAGTTCAAACTCCGATTCTTCCGGTGACAGTTCGCTGGAGGTCAGCTGCATTTCGCGGGCCAGCGAGTATGGCACCATGTTGACCACAAATTCTTCGCGTGCCAAAGTGTTTGCGAGGCTGTCCTTGGGACTGCCGTCGCGGCGGTTGGCCGGGCAGAACAGCAGGGTGGGCGGGCGTGACCCCACGCCGCAGAAAAAACTGTACGGCGCCAGGTTCAGGACACCCGTCGGCGAGACTGTGGATACCCAGGCAATCGGACGCGGCATGATCGTCCGCACGAGGTGCAGGTAGAGTTTGTTGGGGTGCAGTTGGCCGGGATCGAGGTCCATATCTGTTTCTCGTCGCAGTGGAAACTGATCAGTGTGCAGTTGTTGTGCAGTAACTGAGTACTATCGCGGAATCCTGACGAGTTTAAAGCTCCGGGCTGCCAGGTCCGCACGCAGCGTAAACTGGCGAAGTTTCCTTCTCGAACCCGTTCTTCCTGAATTTCCTGTTTTGCCTGAATTCGCAATTGCCCAGGCTGGCTGCAGCGGTATTCTGGGGAGGGACGACATAGTGATCACCCCCCAAGGAACACGGAAATATGTATGGATCGGCGTCGATTCTTCACAGCCGCAGGCAAGGCCACAGCTGTCTCTGCGGCCACATTCAGCAACGCCGTGTCAGTACAGGCAGACGGATACCGCCGCTGCGATCTGGTGCACTTGAAACTGTCGGAATCGGACATTGACAAATGGGTGCAGCCGCTGCCGTTTCCGCCGATCCTGCCAACTCGTGTGGTGCGGCAGCAGTCTGACGTCCAGGATCCTCCGCTCGGCGGCGGGTCTCAGGGAATCGCTCCGGAATTCCATTGGCAGTATCCCGGTCTTGCAGTGCAGCCTGCTGCGGGCACCGAATGGGCTCTGACTCAGGCCTCAAACTTTCGTCCTGGCGACATCTATCGTGGCACCATCGACAATCATCCGGCTCCACTGCAGTTTGCCGAACTGATAGTCCGGGCGGTGGTGCGTGAGATAGTACCCGGCTGGTTGACTCGACTGCTGTGCTATGGATTCACTGAGTGTGATGCTGGTGGTCGGGTGCTGCAGCAGCATTTCAGTACTCCGGGACCAACCATACTGGCCCGGTCCGGTCAGCCTCTGGTGGTGCGGCTCCGCAATGAAATCGATCCGACGCTGATGCTGGACACGTCGCTGCATCAGCATGGCGGCCACACTCCGGCGCATTCCGATGGTCATCCCAATTTTTTGGTGGAGCCTGGCAGTTTGCCGGGTGACAAATGCGTACACGGGATTGGCATCAGGGACTATTACTATCCAAACCCGGTACCGCATGAGGCATTGCAGGAGCCGGGGACTGCAGCCAGCCCATTGGCGTGGCGACCGCTGTCGTCGTGGGACTATGGCGAGATTCAGAATACCATGTGGTATCACGATCATGCTGAAGACATCACTGCGCATAATGCGCTCATGGGACTGGCCGGCTACTTCTTCCTGCAGGACGATCCGATTGAAGAAAACGGTCATGATGTGACGGGGCCGGACGGCTGGCGGCGGCATTTGCCGCAGAAGCAGATCCCGCTGGTGTTCAGGGACCTGTGCCTGGTTCCCATCACTCAGCCGGACCAGATTCAGCCGGCGGTCAGTGCGGAGCTGCAGTCTGCGGATCCGCAGCGAGGCCTCTTCGGCGAGGCCCGCATTCACTTTGATCCCTTCGATCACAACGGGACGCTGGGAACGATACATCTGGTGAACGGTGCCGCGTATCCTCGCCAGGCCGTCCGATTCGAACGCTACTGGCTGCGGATGCTGGATGCGTCACTGGCTCGCTTTTACAACATCGAGTTTTGGGTGGTGCATCCGCAGACGCGGCAGCGCAAACGACTCGTGTTTCATCGATTTGGAAAGGATAGCTGGCTGTTTGACCAGGCGCAGCAGCAGAGTTCCGTGTTTCTTGGCATGGCAACTCGCGCTGACGTCTGCCTCGACTTTGCCCAGTTGAAGTCCGACGTGTTCAAAGGCTGGGGACACAGTGATGGCAGTTATGAAGTGCTGGTGGTCAGCACTTTGAATCAGAAGGACGGTCGTGGTCCTGGTCATGGTGACAACCAGCAGACTCTGGCCGATACTCCTCGTGGTGGTGCTGAGGACATTCGTGAAGACCGTGCTGCACCGCTGTTTCTGCTGAAGTTTGTGGTATCCGAGCAGGCTGATGATCGTCGGACGTGGCCTTTACAGAATCAGCAGTCGGGGCAGGATCCCGAGCAGCTGCAGCCATCGTTGCCGATGCAGCAGGGAACTCGTTTGCGGCGGCATGTGCAGCTGCCGGTCCCGGATCCCGAACGGATCTACGTTCGCGAGTTCAATTTCGAGCGGGGCCGCGGGGCATGGCAGATCAACAAGCGATTTTATGATTCCTGCATAGCCAATGCTGTACCACAGTTGTGGAGCACAGAGCTGTGGATACTGCGAAATCGCAGTGGTGGGTGGTGGCATCCGATTCACCTGCACCTGGAATCGCATCAGCATCTGTTTGTTCGGGCAAAGAATCATCGGGGCGAGCGGATCACTTTGTGTCGCGAAGGATATGACCCCCGGCGTTTTGATCCCACTCTGGCCGAGGGGCTCGAAGCGTGGCAGTCAGAATCTGAGCAGGCTCGCTGGCGCGAAGCATTCCAGCCTCCGGAAAGCTCGGACTTCCGGCACGACGCAGCGATATCAGATTTTGACTGCAGTGTCTGGAACCTGGGGATTAAGCATGACACCACGATTCTGGGGCCGAATACGGAAGTGCACGTGCTGATGCGATTCCGCACATTTGAAGGTCCGTTTGTCTTTCACTGCCACAACCTGGACCACGAAGACATGCGGATGATGTTTCAGATGGATCCGCGATCCGGGCTGGCCCTGCCTGATGAGCATTTAAAAGTGCGGAGGCAGTACTGGTACTTTAAGTCACCGTGCGATGATGAGCATTGTTGCAGAGAAAGTTAGCAATTCCCGGGTGCAGTGTGCAGTTGTTAATTGCTGTGATTGGGTTAGGGGGCGTTTTTGTGCAGTGCATCCGGCGATTTGAGCCGGATGTTCTGCTCGGCTGGTGTCGCGGTGTGAACGGACCTCGAACCTGATGGCCATTTGTAAAGCAGGGCGCAGTCGATGAGCATTTCGGCGGATGAATCAGGTGCTGCGGGAACGTCGCGGCGATTTCTGTTGCGGGCATCGGCAGCAGCAGCGGGTACGGTGGTAGCTGCCAGCGCAGTGCGTCCGCGGATGGCAGCGCCGGCGGTGACAGGCACCCTGGCAGCGACGCGGGTGTTGACGGCGGGGGCAAGGTATTCTGATCAGTTGCCGGATGTGGAGTGTGTGACGCAGAGTGGTCGTGTGGTGCGGCTGGTATCGGATCTGATTCGGGATCGGATCGTCCTGGTCAGTTTCATGTATACTCAGTGCAACGGTACCTGTCCGGCTGCCAGTGGATTGTTTCAGAAGCTCCGAGCTCCGCTGGCGGCCGAATTTGGCGATCGTGTGTCTCTGGTGTCTGTGACGCTCGACCCCCTCACGGATACTCCCGAGCGACTGCGGCAGTATGCCGCAACCTTTCGGGCTCAGTCTGTGCAGTCATCGCCGCCGGGACTGGCATCGTGGACATTTCTGACGGGTGCAGTGGAGGGTGTGGAGTCGATTCGGCGGGGGTTCGGGTATGTGGATCCGGATCCGGTGCGGGATCAGGATCGTTCGCAGCACGCAGCCTTGTTCACCTTTGGCAACGACAGCACGAATCGCTGGAGTACGTATCCCGCAGGGCTGCCGTTTCCACAGCTGCTGGCAGGTGTGATTCGCGTGTGTGGCAGCAGCAGTCGTCAGCGTTACGGGCGGCTGCCTGTTCCGGAAGCCTGATGGTGCGACTGAGTTCTGCGAGGTGATTGATACCGACGGGATTTTCCTGAAACCGAAACCTCATCAGAGTGCTCCGAGGGGCTTCCAGTGCTCAGTGTTCTTTCTGTGCGAAGCTCAGCCTGAGATCGGTCGGGCGTGTCCGGATTGTTTTTTCGAGTGATGATGCTGGAAGACGTGACTGCCATGAAACGCTGCTGTGTGATGGTCTGGGTGTTGCTGCTGTGTCTGCCGATGGCGGCAGCTGTGGCGGCGGACGAGCCGGCTGTGCTGAAATCCGAGGAGCTTCGTCGCCAGCAGACTCCGCCGTCACCGCAGCGGAAGCCGTGGCTGGTGATTCCGCATGGCGGGATGAAGTCGGAGGGTTGTGAGCGTCAGACGCTGCAGAATATCGAGACCAGTTTTGAAGATGTGCGGAAGCTGTCTGCGGAGTTGCGTGCGGGGATGCTGGCGCGGCAGCCGGTGTTGACAGCACAGCGTCGCCAGCGGATGCGGGATGAGCGGGCCCAGGTGATTGTGTCGGATCTGCGTGGGATGGTGCGGGATTCGCAGCTTCTGGCAGCTCTGGGTAAGGCGTTTTTCTGGGATCAGCAGGTGGGCAGTGATGGTCAGACGGCCTGTGCGTCGTGTCATTTCCGGGCCGGGGCGGATGCTCGTCCGATTTCCTTCGGGATGCCGCTGCGGCTGGCGGTGTCGGTGCCGCTCGATGCAGCTGCAGCGGCGTCAGGTCTGGAGCCGTCGTGTGAGTTGCGTGCTGACCAGGTACTGCGGGTTTACGAAAACCGCTGGGGTGGGATGGTGAATTTTCCCGGCCAGTTGAATTTACTGGCTGTGCAGGGGCTGCGAAAACTGACACTGGCAGCTCAGGCTGGTGGTTTTTTTCCGGTTCAGCAGGTTCGTGAACGTCTGGTGTTACTGCAGTTGGCGGATGGCGTGCCCGAGGACGTGCGTGTGAGCTGGCAGGGGCTGGTGACAGCGGTGTCCGGGCAGGCTGCTGCTGTGGGCGGCAGTGGTGGGGTTCCGGGTGGTGCTGAAGCATTTGCGGTCGAGATCCTGACGCGTCTGCAGCTGGTGCTGGACGCCCTGCTTTGCAGCGGTGCTGTGCGGGCCGCGGATGCAGCAGCGGCATCGGCGTATGCCGCGGTGAATCTCCCGGCGGGGACTGATGTGGCTGAGCTGCAGGGCCGGTGGCCGGGGTTAAGTTCTGATCAGCTGCTGGGTGTAACCGGACTGGGGCGGGCCCTGGCGCCGCAGGAAGCTCAGTTCGGGCGTGCTGTGGCGGACGATACGCAGCTGGCATGTGAGCAGCTGCTGCCTGCGACATTTCAGCGGCGACGTGAGCTGCCCCGGAATGCTCCGTCGGTGATCAATGCCGTCTTCAGTGATCGGCTGTTTCATGACGGGCGAGCTGACAGTGTGTTTAATGGTTATGACCATCTGGGCGATGAGGCGGGGGTGGATGGCTACGGCAAGTGGGTGGTGCGAAATGGTCGCTGGTGTCGGGTGCTGGTGCGTTTGCCGGATGCAGCGCTGGCATCGCAGGCGACTGCGCCATTGCTGTCGGCGTCTGAGATGTCGTGGTTTGGGCGGCAGTATCATCATGTGGCACGAAAGCTGCTGGATCGGGTGCCATTGTCGCAGCAAGAGGTGGCCGGGTCCGACTCGCACCTCGGTACTCTTGTACGGGACGGGAAGGTCATGCTGACCTACAGGCAGCTGATTCAGCGGGCGTTTTGTGACGAGTGGTGGTGTGGGGGCGAGGTACCGGCTGTGGCGGAGCGTGATGCATTGACGGGGCAGGTCCTGCGGCTGCAGCAGGTGGAGGCCAATTTTTCATTGTTCTGGGGTGTGGCAGTAATGGCTTATCAGCAGCGTCTGGTTTCGGATCAGAGTGAGTTTGACGAGTTGATGCGGTTACGGCGGGCGGGCGAGTCGGTGACGGCGGGCAAGTCACCTGAGCAGGCGGCGCAAGCGAAGGCGATACTGGCCGGCTTCCGCGCGTTTCAGGACCATGCGTGTGCGGACTGTCATCGGGGGCCCGAGTTTGCGGGTGGAACGCGGGCCACGGTGTTTGGCCCGGTGCTGGAATTCGAGGATCCGCTGGATCCGTTGAATGACGCCGCGCTGGAGAATCAGTTTCTGGTGTTTTTGGGTGGTGGCGGTGCGGGGCGTGACGAGCGGATCGAGCGGATGCTGTTCTGGCCTGATCGGGCTCCCCGATTTTACGATTCCGGTTATTACAACATCGGCGTCACCAGTGACCGTCCTGTCAGTTTACAGTCCGGATTAACGGCTGAGCAGCAGTCGTGTGTGCGATTTGATCCGGGTGTGGGTGGAGTGGTGGAGCTGGATTTCAGGAGTGAGTCGGACGCATTGCAGAGTATTGCGGGGACATTTGGACAGGGGATGCCGATGCCATTGCTGCTTCGCACATCCCCGCTGCCATTTTCGCTGGCGAGGCGTCGAGCCGAACGCTGGTCTGTTGTGCAGGGAGCGTTTCGGACACCGGGACTGCGCAACATCGCTCTGACTGCTCCATATTTTCATGCGGCGTTTAAGGCAGACGGTCCGGAGCAGAAGTTTGCGACGCTGCAGGATGTTCTGGACCATTATGAGGCACCGTACAACGAGCTGGGGCGGGAAAATGTGGACCTGCATCCGGCGTTGCGAACGGATCCGGAGACGGGTGTGCGTGAGACGGCGATCCCGGCCAGTCAGCAGGCGGACGTGGTGCGTTTTCTGGAATCGCTGACGGATCCGCGAGTCGTGCGCGGCGAAGCACCATTTGACCATCCCACACTGGGGATTCCGCTGACAAACGCAGTCACACCGGAAGGCCAGACGGCGACTGAAGATTTGCGGCAGGCTGGTGACTTTTGATGATGTGCTGGTCTGCCACACGCGGTGTTTGCGGCGGGTGAGCTTTACCCGTGGGCAGGCCCGAAGATCATGTGGGTGGTGCCTGAGAAATAGTCCTGGTCACTGGGATTGAGTGAGACTGACAGGCATGTGGCAGCGAAAATTGTTCAGGCCACTGCCGGTGCGGTTACCCCGGCAGCAGTTTTGACAAGACATTGAGATGCAGTGAGCAGTCAGGTGAGTGCGTCGCAGTATTTATCCGGCCGATTGTCGCGTTTCGCTCCGTGAAACGTGCGTTTTGGATTTTCGTTGTCCCAACTCGTCACCTGTGGTGACACTGGACGGGTGTTTGGGCCGGGGGTGACGGCTCAGCCGCAGCTTCGGCCCGTGATCTCGAGATATCAGGACAACAGGAAAAGCATGCGCAGGGCACTTTTCCGCCAAGGCTGCCACCAAATTTGCCTCTCGGAATTCTGCCAGATTGTTCCGGATTGGTTGTCCCCGCCAGGCTCGGACCTGCGTCTTTGCCTGAAGAGGCTGATATCGGTGCCGGATTTTGGGCAGGACGGTGACATGAGCAGCGGCGGGAATGAGCCAGAGAGCAACGATTCAGGTAATCATGTACCATCGGCATCTGCCGAGGTTGTCGAGGCTGTATTGGCGAGGACTGACTCTACAGGGACCAGTGAGTTTGTGCCGGGGGGGCGTTTCCTTCGTTTTGAGATCTGCGAACAGCGTGGTGAGGTTAGTTTTGGCGCAGTCTGGAAATGCCGGGATCCTCTGCTTGATCGCTTTGTGGCCATCAAGGTGCCGAAACAGGACAAACGGACACTGTCGCAAAGCGTCATTGAGGAGGCTCGTCGGACATCCTGCTTGTCTCATCCTGGAATCGTGCATGTGTATGAGGTGCTGGAGCACGGCAGTTGCACAGTGCTGGTCATGGAACTGATCGATGGCCCTTCGCTGAAAGATCTGCTGGTAAAACGAACGCTGTCGGTCGCTGAAATTGTCGGCATCGTTCGGGACGTGGCTGCCGGTCTGCAGCACGCGCATG
>SXGQ01161972.1_pt1 | contig 48503 bp, 50 predicted proteins | sample 3178371 | NCBI WGS metagenome assembly SXGQ01 (sample SAMN11356859, study PRJNA531348) | freshwater metagenome | isolation source: freshwater sample F1-20 | place: China: Fuxian Lake, Yuxi | collected 2017-12-25 | reverse complement strand
TCACCTTCGTCGACGTTCCCGGATTCCTTCCCGGTGTCGACCAGGAATACGGCGGGATCATCCGCCCCGGCGCGAAGTTGCTCTACGCGTACTGCGAAGCCACAGTGCCGCGAATCCAGATCATCACCCGCAAGGCCTACGGCGGCGCGTACGTGGTGATGGACTCGAAGTCGATCGGTAGCGATCTCGCCTACGCATGGCCCACCGCCGAACTCGCCGTCATGGGACCCAACGGTGCCGTCGAGATCGTGTACCGCCGCGAGATCCAGCAGGCGGCCGACCCGGTGTCGCGTCGGGCCGAACTGATCGCCGAGTACACCGAGAAGTACGCCAACCCGTACGCGGCGGCCGAGCGCGGTTACATCGACGATGTGATCGACCCGGCCGAGACCCGGCAGAAGGTGATCGCCGGATTCAAGATGCTTCGCAGCAAGCGCGAAGAACTCCCCCGGCGCAAGCACGGCAACATGCCGCTCTGATCATGTCGACCTCGATCACACCCGTTCCGAACGACGAAGAAGCCGTGGCCATTGCCGCGGCGATCGAGGCCCTCTGGCCGCGACCGGTCGTGATCGAGTCCGCTGATTCCGCACGGCGCTCGTCGTGGCGGTTCAGTGGTCGCTGGTGGTCACCACCGATCGTCGCCCGCCGCAGTCGTCCTTGGTAACGCCACTTCACTGACGAGAACACGACGTCAGCTTGCTGACGTCCGCCGTCCACGCCACGCCCACCACTCCACGGCTCCGATCGCGCCCACCACGAGGGCGATGGTGACGATCTCCCCCGACGTGTCGAACACACGGGCGATCTCGTCACCGAGCCTCGCCACACCGTGCGCAGGTGTGGGCACCTTCTTCTCGGTGGCCATCGCTCCGACGAGTCCGAGCACCACCAGAGCCAAGAGGGCCGATGCGAGTCGGACGAGCCATCCGGTGAGTGATGAAGCGTGCAACAGACGGAACACCTTGGCCAGTTTCAGGATCTTGAGGGCCTTCAGGAACTTCACCGTGCCGAGGACGGGTGCAACGCCGATGAGTTCGCGAACTCCGGGCAGATCGAGAAACAGCGGAAAAGACGTGACCGTCACGAAAAGTTCGAATTGGTGGGAACGCAACCAACTCCGGCGATCGTGAGACGCAACGGTCATCACCACGACCTCCACGGCGAACACGATCCAGATCACCCAGCCGAGGATTACCCCCCAGTCATGAGCGGATCCTTTGGAGGCATGCAGATACACGCCGGGAATGGAAGCCAACGCGGCCACCAGAACCGACCACTCGATCACCCGTGCGGTGGACGGGCCGAGTCGATGTGAGGACGCCACGCACCCGAAGGTAACCGAACCTCGGCCCACTACCGTTGGTGTCGTGAACGAGCGGCCGAAGACGAACGGCACCGGGCCGACCGATGAATGATCGTCAGTTGACCGCGGCCTGGCGCGCCGCGCAAGTGCCTCCGTTCCACGCCATGGCGATGTCGGCCCGCGCGACCGAATGGGCCCGTCAGGGTCACGAGGTCAAGTACCTGCAGGTGGGTCAGCCCAGTACCGGCGCACCCCTCGGCGCCCGTCGTGCAGTGATCGAGGCACTCGAACGCGGCGACAGCCTCGGTTACACGAACGCTCCCGGCCTCCCCGAACTCTCGCACCGCATCGCGCAGCACTACTTCCACAACTACGCCGCGACGGTCGCACCCGAACGCATCATGATCGTGGGAGGAGCCTCGGCCGGATTCACCCTTGCCTTCCTCGCTGCCTTCGACGCCGGTGATCGGGTGGCGGTGCTCGAACCGGGGTATCCGTGTTACCGCAACACGCTGATCGCGCTCGGCATCACGCCCGTGTCGATTCCGGTCGGACCCGAGACGGGCTGGGCGCCGACTCTCGCGCAACTGAACGAAGCCGGGCCCCTCGACGGATTGGTGGTGGCCTCCCCCTCCAATCCGACCGGAACGGCGCTCGATGCCGCCACCGTGAGTTCTCTCGTCGCCCATTGCGACCAGCACGGAATCCAGCTGGTGGCCGACGAGATCTACCACGGCATCACGTACGAGACGACCGCGGAGTCCTTCGCGGGCCACACCGACCGGGCGATCATCATCAACTCTTTCTCGAAGTACTTCTCGATGACCGGGTGGCGACTCGGTTGGATGATCGTCCCCGACCATCTGCGCGACGAAGTCGAACGGCTCCAGCAGAACCTCTACATCTGCGCGCCGCACATCAGTCAGATCGCCGGCCTGGCCGCCTTCGACTGCACCGAAGAACTCGACGGTCACGTTCGTCGTTATGCCGAGAGCCGCCGACTTCTGATCGATGGTTTGCACGCCGCTGGAATCGACCGCTTCGCGTCGGCCGACGGAGCGTTCTACGTCTACGCCGATGTCTCGCATCTGACCGACGACTCGATGGACCTGTGCGGCCGTTGGCTCGAGGACATCGGGGTGGCCACCACACCCGGCCTCGACTTCGATCTCGGCCGCGGTCATCGTTTCGTTCGGTTCTCCTACGCCGGTGAGCGATCACACATCGCTCGGGCTTGCGAACTGCTGGCAGGCTGGCATCCGTGACCGAACAGAACGGGCCGCTCCACGACCTCCGGGTGATCGACATCTCCACCGTGATCGCCGGACCCAACTGCGCGCGCTATCTCGCCGATTTCGGTGCCGACGTGATCAAGGTCGAGCGTCCCGACACGGGCGACAGCCTCCGCAACATGGCGTGGAAGGACCCCCGCGACGGGGTCGGTCTGTGGTGGAAACTCTCCAACCGCAACAAGCGGACGATCGCCCTCGACCTCAAGGACGACGACGACCGGGCGACGTTTCTCGATCTCGTGTCGCAGGCCGACGTGCTCGTGGAGAACTTCCGGCCCGGGACCCTCGAACGTCTCGGACTCGGTCCCGATCGCTTGCACGAACTCAACGCCCGCCTCGTGATCACGAGGGTCAGCGGCTTCGGTCAGGACGGTCCGTACGCGCAACGCCCGGGCTTCGCATCCATCGCCGAATCCATGTCGGGGTTCGCGGCCGTGAACGGACCAGCCGACGGACCGCCGATGCTGCCGGCCATCGCGCTCACCGATGAACTCACGGCACTCGTCGCCGCCTTCGCCACCATGGTCGCCGTGCACTCACGAGTCGGCCAAGTGGTCGACGTGAGCCTTCTCGAGAGCATCTTCCACGTGATGGGTCCGGTCGCTTCGCTCTACGCACTGAGCGGTGAACTCCAACCCCGTCTCGGCTCCGGTCTCCCCTACACGGTTCCACGCGGTGCCTATCAGTGCGCCGACGGTCGTTGGGTCGGGATCTCCGCGTCGTCCGACTCGGTGGCCACACGAGTGATGGAGATTCTCGGAGTCGGCGACGACCCTCGGTTCACGTCGTTCGAGGGCCGAACCCGCCATCGCGAAGAACTCGAGGAGCGGATGCGCGATTGGTGCGCGGTTCGCTCCCAGGAAGAAGTGCTCCGGATCTTCGAAGACGCCGAGGCGGCGAGCGGCCCGATTCTCGACATGGCCGACATCGCTCGCGATCCTCACTACCTCGCTCGACAGGCCATCGTCCGAGTCGGCGATACCCCGATGCAGAATCTGATCGCCAAGCTGTCGCGTACGCCGGGAGTCCTGCGCCACGAAGGTCGGGCCAAGGACGCCGATGGCGACGAGATACGTGCGAAAGGTTGGGAACGATGAATGCGACGAACAAGCCCTACGTCTACGTGGCCGGCCCACTCTTCGACGAAGGTGAGCGTTGGTTCATCGAGAAAGTCGACGCCCTCGTTCGCTCGTGCGGATTCGACACTTTTCTGCCCCACCGCGACAATCCGCCCAAGACCGCGCACAACGTCGGCCAGATCTTCGAGAACGACAAGGGCGGCATCGATCGCTGCGACGTGATCGTGGCCAATCTCAATGGCATCACCACCGACGACGGCACAGCGTGGGAATTGGGCTACGCCTACGGTCTCGGCAAGTACTCGATCGGACTGTTCACCGACTGGCGAGCCCGTTTCCCGGCTCCCAACGAAGTCGTGAACCTCATGATGCAGTGCTCGATGAACGAACTCGTACGTTCCCTCGAGGAACTCGAATCGTCGCTGAAGGTCTGGCTCGCCGCCAACCGCTAGGCGTTGGTGCCGATCGGGCAGGACACACCAGTACCGCCGATCCCGCAATATCCGTTGGGGTTCTTCGACAGGTACTGCTGGTGGTACGGCTCGGCGTAATAGAACGCGCCGGCCGGAGCGATCTCGGTCGTGATGGTCGGATAACCGGCCGCGGTCAGACGTTCCTGGAACACGACCGCCGACGCCCGCGCCGCCGCGAGTTGCGCGTCGCTGGTGGTGTAGATCGTGCTGCGATACTGCGTCCCGAGATCGTTGCCCTGCCGCATCCCTTGTGTCGGATCGTGGTTCTCCCAGAACACGCGCAAGAGATCGTCGTACGAGACGACCTTCGGATCGAACACGACGAGGACGACTTCGGCATGACCAGTGAGACCCGAGCAGCACTCCTCGTAGGTGCAGTTCGGTGTGTAACCACCCGAGTAGCCCACCGCGGTCGAGTGCACGCCGGGGGTCTGCCAGAACTTGCGTTCGGCCCCCCAGAAGCAACCCATACCGAACACCGCCGACTCGAGACCGGCAGACCAAGGACCGACGAGTGGCGTGCCCAGAACGTGATGTTCGGTCGGCACCGGCATGGTTTGGTCGGTTCGACCGGGCAGTGCCTTGTCGGGGGTCACCAGGTCGAGGTTTTTCTTGGCGAACAACATGGAGGCAGGTTACGACCTACTTCAGCAACAACTTGTCGATTCGTCGTGCGGCCACGACCAAACCGCCCACCGACAGCACCAAAAGATACCCCACGTGCACCACGACGCCCCACGAGGCGTCGCCCAGACTCGCCATTCGCACGAGCGCGGCTCCGTGATACAGCGGGCTGATCTGCACGACCCAACCCCAGTCACCGTACGACGACAGCGGGTAGAACGTCGCCGAGAAGAGGAACATGGGCATGGTCACCGCCTGTACCCATTCGAAATCGTTCCATGAACGCATGAACGTCGTGAACGCCATGCCGGCGGCCGAAAACGCGAAACCGATGAGCATGCAGATCGGCAGGCTCAAGATGATCCAGCCCGACTCGGCCATGCCGAGCGCCACGATGCACACCATGAACGATGTCGAGTAGATGAACCCGCGAAGCACCGCCCAACCGATCTCCCCCGCCGCCACGTCGGTGCTGCTGACCGGCGTGGCGAGAACCGCTTCGTACACCCGCTCGTACTTCAGCTTGAAGAAGATGTTCATGGTGCTGTCGAAGATCGCACCGTTCATGGCCGCGCTGGCCATGAGGGCCGGTGCGACGAATTCCGCGTAGCCCAGCGACCGGCCGGCGAATTCGATGTCACCCACCAGCGCGCCGAAGCCGACGCGAATCGAGAAGAGATAGAAGAGTGGCTCGAAGAAGCCCGAAATCAGGACCATTGGGGTCCGGCGATAAACGGTGATACTGCGCTCGATCAGCCGCAACGAGCGATGGGTCGCCCGCATCGACGGCGGCACGACGCGCCAGACGAGTGCGGTCTCACTCATCGATGAAGCCTCTTCGCGAAGTTGCGTTGACACATGATCCAGCCCACGACGATGAATCCCACGAGAACCGACACGTGCACCAGCGACTCGCCCCAACCGGCGCGATGCAGCGACAGATCGCGGCAGAGTTCGACTGCGTGCCAGAGCGGCGTCACGTACGCGATGGGTTCGATGGCATCCGGTAGCGACGACACCGGATAGAACGCACCACCGAAGAGGAACAGCGGTGTGATGACGAGCCGCGAGATGTTCGAGAACGAGTTGTCGAACTCACGGGTGGAGGTCCAGCTGCCGGTCAGAGCGGCGAAGGCGACGCCACAGGCGGTGGCCACCGGTACGGCCCAAACGATGCCGATCGATCGGGTTTCGGGGATGCACAGCAGGACCACGGCCACACCGAGAACCGAGATGCCGCATCGCGTGGTCCACCACAGGACCTCACCGCGCACCACTTGTTGGGGCGTGAGTTCGGTGGCCGCCATGGCCTCGAACGATCCTCCCCACTTGAATCCGCCGAGCAGGGGCCAGAGTGCTTCGAACGCGCCGATCATCATGGCCGTCGTCGCCATGAGGCCCGGGCCGAGGAAGGTGAGATACGGAACGTCGCCGAGGGTCGAAGCGGATTCGACTCTCCGATCGACCAACGAACCGACACCGAGTCCCATGCCGAGGATGAACAGCACGGGCTGCAGCAGATTGAGCAACACGTCGGTCTTCCAGATCCGACGCATCACGTACAGATGGCTCTCCCACACCCGGACCGACGGCAGAGTCGACATCACTCCACCAACGAACGACCGGTGAGGCGCAGGAAGACGTCTTCGAGCGTGCTGCGGCGGACCAGGGCGCTCTCGGGATGCAGATCGCGCGCGTGAACGAGCCGGAGAAGTTCGTCGCCGTCGTGGCCGTAGATCAGAACGCGATCGGGCAAAACCTCACGCCGATCACCGATGTCGGCCAGAGCACTCTCGAAATCAGCGTTAGTCCCGGCCGGAAATCGGAGCTCGAGAACTTCACGGCTGGAGTGATCGACGATCAGCTGTCGGGGCGCTCCTTCGGCCACGATCCGTCCACCGTCCATCACGACCAGCCGATCGCAGAGCTGTTCGGCTTCGTCCATGTAGTGAGTCGTGAGGACGAGCGTGACACCTTGTTGTTTGAGTCGGTAGAGGCGATCCCACAGGATGTGTCGCGCCTGCGGGTCGAGACCGGTCGTCGGTTCGTCGAGGAGCAACAACTCGGGCTGGTTGATCAGACTGCGGGCGATCGTGAGGCGCCGTTTCATTCCCCCACTCAAGGTCTCGACGATGTCGTTGCGCCGATCGGCGAGTTGGACGAAATCGAGGAGTTCCTCGCTCCTGCGTAGGCACTCCTTGCGAGGAATGTCGAAGTAACGCCCGTAGACGACCAAGTTGTCGATGAGCTTGAGTTCGGTGTCGAGGTTGTCGAGTTGGGGAACCACCCCAATCCGGGCACGAATCTCGGCACCGTGCGACGCCGGATCGAGTCCGAAGATACGCAACGAACCACTGCTCACCGGCGAGACGCAACCGATCATCCGCATCGTGCTCGACTTGCCCGCGCCGTTCGGGCCGAGGAATCCGAACGACTCGCCGCGCTCGATCCGGATGTCGATGCCGCGGACCGCCTCGAAGTCGCCGAAGCGTTTGACGAGGTTCTCACCGACGATCACGGGCTCGGAAGTCACCGCCTGAGATTAGTTCGGGCGATCTCGACTCTCCGTGAACCGTTACATTCGAGTCGTGCACATCCGCGACATGGTCCACACCGATCTCGACACCGTGTGGGCCATCAATCAGGCGAACGTTCCCGCGGTCGGAACGGAGACCCGGTCGAGCATCGAGGAGATCTTCCACATGTGCACGATCGCGCTCGTGGCCGCCGACGACGAGATCCGGGGCTTCTGCATGGTGCTTCCGCCCGGAACCTCGTACGACAGTCCCAACTATCTGTACTTCTGCGACAACTACGACGACTTCACCTATCTCGACCGCGTCGCGGTGAGCGAATCGCATCAACGACGCGGAATCGGCCCGCTCCTCTACCGCGAGGTCGAACGACGAACCACCGCCGAGTGGTTCACACTCGAGGTCAACGTCAAGCCGCTCAACGAAGGCTCGCTTCGGTTCCACGCGCGCGAGGGATTCGTCGAGGTCGACCAACTCGAGACGCGACCGGGCAAGATCGTCAGTTTGATGGTGAAGCGTCTGCGCTGATCACGATCGGCGATCAGGAAGAAAACGGAAGCGGTCCCTGATCGACGCGACGTGCTCACTCGTCACTTCAGCCATCAGGATTCCCTCGCCGTCGGTGCGTACCGCGAGAACTTCGCCGAACGGATCGATGATGCAACTGTCCCCGCCGTAGTGGAGACCGCCACCTTCACCCACGCGGTTGCAACCGACCACGTACGTCTGATTTTCGATGGCCCGCGCGCGCAGGAGGGTCATCCAGTGCTCACGCCGCGACGACGGCCAGTTCGCCGGAATCAAGAAGACGTCGGTTTGCTGCGCCTGCTGCCAGAACTCGTCGGCGAATCGCAGGTCGTAACACACGAAGAGTCCGACGCGCAGACCACCGATCGACACGGTCACGAGATCGGAGCCCGGGCGGACATGACGATCCTCACCACCGAACGTGAACGGATGGATCTTGCGGTAACGATGCGAGGTGCCATCCGGTCCGGAGAGAACGAAAGTGTTCGCCGGTCGACGATCGGTGGGGTCGGAATCGGCCGGAAGCTCCGGACACGAGCCACCCACCCACACCCCGAACTCGCTCGCACATCGACGTAGGAACTCCGACGACGGCCCGTTCTCGACCTCCGCGAAGTCGGCCGAGTCGACGGCGAAACCCGTCGAGAACGTCTCCGAGAGCAGAACGAGATCGGCGCCATCGGCCGCCGCCTGGGCGACCATCGGGGCTAGCCGTTCGAAGTTGCGCGCGCGATCGCACCACACGATGTCGTGTTGAACGGCAGCGATCTTCACGACAACGCCTTCAGACGGGTGACCGCTTCGTCGATCGATTCGAGGCGTTTGCAGAACGCGAAACGAACCAGGTGTCGGCCTTCGTGATGACGAGCACGGTCGTAGAACACGACGTTCGGTATGCCGACCACGCCGCAACGCTCGGGAAGCGAACGACAGAAGGCATAACCATCCCCATCAGGAGCCAGCGGACGGATGTCGACGGTGACGAAATAGGTTCCCGCGGGGCCGAACACCTCGAAGCCGGCCTCCCGAAGACCACTCATCAGCCGGTCGCGCTTCGTCTGCAGATCGGCGGCGAGTTCGGTGAAGTACGCATCGGGCAGACGTAGACCGACCGCGATCGCCGGCTGGAAGGGGCCTGACGAAACGTAGGTGAGGAACTGCTTGGCCGCTCGCGCGGCCGCCACCAGTTCGCTCGGTCCGCACAACCAGCCGACCTTCCAGCCGGTGGTGTTGAAGGTCTTGCCGCCACTCGAAACCACGAGGGTCCGTTCGCGCATCCCGGGCAATTCGGCGATCGAGTGATGACGGATGCCGTCGTAGGTCAGATGTTCGTACACCTCATCGGAGATGACGATGAGGTCGTGACGAATCGCCAAGTCGGCGATGACGCGTAGTTGTTCGAGATCGAGGACCACACCGGTCGGGTTGTGCGGGGTGTTGAGGAGCAACACACGAGTTCGGGGGGTGATGGCCGCACGAAGCTCGTCCGGATCGAAGGCGTAGGTCGGTGGACGAAGAGTCACCGGACGCGTGATGGCGCCGGCCAAGGCGATACACGCTTGGTAACTGTCGTACATGGGTTCCAGGAGCGCGACCTCGTCACCAGTTTCAAGAATTCCGAGCAACGCGCCGGCCAGTGCCTCGGTGGCCCCGGCCGTCACCAAGATCTCGGTGTCCGGGTCGTAGCGGAGACCCCAGAATCGCTCCTGGTGCTCGGCGATGGCCGCGCGCAGTTCGGGGACACCCGATCCGGGTGGATACTGATTACGTCCCGAGCGGATCGCGTCGATCGCGGCCTCCAACACTTCCTGCGGACCGTCGTAGTCGGGGAAACCCTGTCCGAGATTGATCGAGCCCGTGGCCGTGGCCAATGCCGTCATCTCGGCGAAGATCGTCGAGCCGAAGCCTTGCAGTTTCGAAGTCAGGAAGGGCGCGGCGCCGTTCGCCATGAACGCAGACTACGACAGTTCGTCGAGGATCCCGCCGAGCAAGCCACTCGCGCCGAAACGGAAAGTCGACGGGCTCACCCAATCGGTTCCCATGATCCGATCGGCAACGGCGAGGTAGCGCGCCGCATCGTCCAACGACTTGATGCCGCCCGATGGTTTGATGCCGACCGTTCGAGGCGTTTTCGCGATCACCGAGAGCATCGTCGCCACGGCTTCCACTGTCGCCGAGATCTTGGTCTTGCCCGTCGAGGTCTTGATGAAATCGGTACCGGCGGCGATGGCCAGACGTGAACAGCGGGCGATCGTCGCATCGTCGGGCAACTCACCGGTTTCGAGGATCACCTTCAGAAGAATCGGATGAGACGCGACTCGTCGAACAGCCCTGAGCATCCCGACGGCGCGGGCCTCGTCCCCGGTCAGTACCGCCCGATACGGAATCACGACATCGATCTCATCGGCGCCATCGTCGATCGCCCGGCGCGTCATGGTCACGACGTCGTCGATGCCCTCGTCCCCGGACGGAAAATTCACCACCGTGGCCACGCGTACCGGAGTTCCCGCCAACGCCTCTTTGGCCGAACGAACGAAACGTGGCCACACGCACACCGCCGCGACGTGGCCATGAGGACTGACCGCGCGTCGGCAGAGGTCGGACACCGATTCGACGGTGCAATCGTCTGAAAGGTCGGTCAGGTCGAGCAGCCCGAGCGCACGACGGGCGACCGAACCGCGATCGGTCATCGGACGAAGCCGCGCAGATTGTCGGGACCGAAGGAGACCGGGAGGAGTTCGGCCATCGTGAACGTGGCCCGCACACCTTCGGGTCCGCAGGCATAGATCGGAGTGTCGAGGCTCCCGAATTCGCGCACTCGTTGCCGACAGCCACCGCAACACGTACCGACTTCGTCACCGTCACAGATCGTCAGCAACACCGCGATACGGAGGTCACCGGCTGCCACCATGGCCGCAATCGCCCCCGCTTCGGCACAACTCCCGACCGGATAGGCGGCGTTCTCGACATTGCAACCGACGTGGATGTTCCCTTCGGGAGTGAGAATCGCCGCCCCGACCGGAAAATGCGAATAAGGGGCATAGGCACGTTCCTGCACCGAACGAGCGGCCGCGAACAACTCCGCCACTCGATGTTCACGGGGAAACTCCTCGAATCCGCTCATGGCGACAACGCTACGCCAACCGTCGGGACGACTTGTGTGGAAGACTGCCCCCCATGTTGCGACGGAGTCTGCTCAGCATCTGGAGTTGGACGGCCCTCGTCGTCATCATCATCGTGTGGTTGCCACTCGTGTTCGTCACGTGGTTGGTCACCCTCCCCTTCGATCGTGGCCGCTACGCAGCCGGATATCTGTTCCGCAAACTCACGGTCGCCCATCAGGTGCTCACGCCGATGTGGAAGTTCCGCACGAGTGGAAACCTTCCGTCCGACAAGCGTCGTCCGTACGTGGTCGTGGCCAATCACGAGAGCTTCGTCGACATCCTTCTCATCAGCCACCTCCCGATCGAGATGAAGTGGCTCTCGAAAGAGACATTCTTCAAGTTCCCGGCCGTCGGCTGGATGATGCGCATGGCCGGTGACATCCGTGTGGTGCGCGGTGATCGGGCGAGTGGCGCCGCCGCCATGAAGGCCTGCCACGACCGCCTCAAGAAGCGGGTTTCGGTCATGATCTTCCCCGAGGGCACACGCTCGGCCGACGGCACGCTCGGTTCGTTCAAGGACGGAGCCTTCCGGCTCGCGATCGAGGCCCAAGCGCCGATCCTTCCGCTCGCGGTGCACGGCACTCGTACCGCACTCAACAAGCACGACTGGCGACTCGGTGACGCACACGCCGAAGTACGCGTGCTCGAACCGATCTCCACCGACGGTCTCACCGAAGCCGACATCCCGGAGTTGCGGGAGAAGGTCCGATCGGTGATCGCCGCCGAACTCGAATCGATGAATGCGGCCTAACGGCCGCTGTGTCCGAATCCGCCACCGCGATCGTTGTCGTCGAGTTCGGACACTTCGCGCCACACCACCTCGACGACTCGTTGCACCACGAGTTGGGCGATGCGGTCGCCGCGCGCGATCGCATAATCGCTACCGGGGTCCGTATTGAGGACCACCACCTTGATCTCACCTCGATACGCGGAGTCGATCAGGCCCGGGCTGTTCACGACCGTGACACCGTGCTTCAGAGCGAGGCCACTCCTCGGCAACACGAAGGCCGCATGTCCCCTGGGCAGAGCCAGAGCGATTCCGGTCGGGATCAACACGCGACCGCCGGCAGCCGGCACGATGGCGCTCTCCCGTGCCACGAGGTCGATCCCCGCATCGCCTTCGTGCGCGTAAACCGGTAGCGGCAGATCGGGATCGAGACGAACGACGGGTATCTCCAGACGTGACCACGTCGTGTTGTCACCGGACTCGGACATGGTCCGACGATAGACAACGCGACTCCTGCTCATCCGTGTCGGGGCGATCCCACATCGATGGCGTATGGTCGGAGACGTGCTGGTGTGGATGGATCTCGAGATGACGGGGCTCGATCACGAGAAAGAGGTGATCGTCGAGATCGCCACCATCGTCACCGACGACGAACTCAACATCGTCGCCGAGGGACCGGATCTGGTTGTCCAAGCTCCCGCCGAGGTCTTGGCCGCCATGGATCCCTTCGTCGTCGACATGCACACGAAGTCGGGTTTGCTCGAGGCCATCAAGGTGTCGACCCTCACCCTCGACGAAGCCGGAAAGCGCACCCTCGAATTCATCAAGCAACACGTACCCGAGGCCCGAACCGTCCCGCTGTGCGGTAACTCGATCGGGACCGACCGGAGATTCCTCGCGAAGTATCTGCCCGACATCGAGAACCACCTCCACTACCGATCGGTCGACGTCTCGACGATCAAAGAACTCGTGAAGCGTTGGTACCCGGGCACCGACAGCTCCCGGCCCCACAAGGGCGGAACGCATCGCGCCCTCGACGACATCCGCCAGAGCATCGAAGAACTGCGCTTCTACCGCGCTCGAGTATTCGTCGCCGGCGGCAGCCCACAAGTACCCTGACCACGTGTCGTCGACTGCTCACCAGCACGGATCGGAAGCCCCCCGTCCGCTGAAAGAAGAGCAACGACCGGCCACCGAGCAGATCGACGAACTCGCGCCTGGCGTTCTGCGAACGCAATTGCCCATCGACATCCCTGGTCTCGGTCACGTCAACATGTACGTCCTCGAGGACGAGCGCGGTGTGGCCGTGGTCGACCCCGGATTGCCCAACAAGTCGAGCTACGCACAGATCGCCAAACACCTACGGACCATCGGCGTACCAATCAAGCGGGTGCACACCGTGATCGTCACGCACAGCCACCCCGATCACTTCGGTGGCGCGCACTGGATACAGAGTCAGTCGGGTGCCGACATCGTGACCCACGAGCGTTTCCGCGTGATCTGGGACCCGACCGAACCACCCGACATCGACGTCGAGTCGGCCGCCGAACTCCCGCCGGCCCGCAAGCCATGGGAACCTACTCCTTGGGGTGGACCCGGCATCCAGATTCCGTGGAAGCGTCGGACTCGCTACAAGTTGATGAGCCGCATGCCCAAACTCATGCGTCTACCGCGGCCGACCGTGCGTCTGGCCGACGCCGAGCGCTACTCGTTCGCCCGTCGCGAATGGGTCGCAGTGCACACACCCGGTCACACCGCCGATCACCTCTGCCTGTTCGATCCGGAGACCGGACTCATGCTCTGTGGCGACCATGTGTTGCCCACGATCACTCCGCACATCAGCGGACTCATCCGTGCGCTCGATCCGCTCAATCTCTTCTTCGAGTCCCTCGACAAGGTCGCGGCCTTCGGGGACGAGGTCAAGTTGGCTCTACCCGCCCATGGGAACCCGTTCACCGATCTGGCCGGACGGGCCAAGGAGATCAAAGAACATCATCACGGACGTCTGCAGCGTCTTCGCGACGCAGCCGACGATCTCGGTCGGCCGGCGACCGTGATGGACATGTCGCGTTATCTGTTCTCACCGCGTGCCCAAGGCGGCATGGCCGACAGCGAGACCTTCGCCCATCTCGAGCACCTGCGCCTCTCCGGAGAATTCACCCGAATCGAAACAGATGGTGAATACCGGTACGTTCCGGTCGGTTGAGTGACACAATCAGCCTCATGTCCGGTGTCGGCGGCCTGAACGTTCTCTTCATCACACTCGATCAGTTCCGCGGCGATTCCTTGTCGTGTCTCGACCACCCAGTGGTGCGCACTCCCAGCCTCGATGCTCTCGCTCGACACGGCACGCACTTCACGCGTCACTACACGCAGTCGACTCCATGTGCACCCGGTCGGGCCGGCCTGTACACCGGCATGTACCAGATGAACCACCGGGTCGTCGCCAACGGGACACCACTCGACGAGCGCTTCGACAACGTCGCCCGTCTGGCCCGGCGCGCCGGTTATCGGCCCTGTCTCTTCGGTTACACCGACCAGTCGATCGATCCACGCGTTGCCACCGGCCCCGACGACCCGCGACTGCTGAGTTACGAAGGCCTGCTGCCCGGTATGGACTGGAAGCTCGATCTCAGCGGACCACATCAGCCATGGGTCGATCATCTCGACGCGATGGGTCACGACGTGAGTCGAGGACACCTACGTCTCCTCGCCACCGAGAACGAACGGCCGGCCGAACACGGATTGTCGGCCTTCATGACCGATCGAATCATCGACCACCTCAGGAACCGTGCCGATGACGAACCTTGGTTCGTGCACGCGAGTTATCTCCGCCCCCACCCGCCGTATTCGGCTCCCGGTCACTTCTCCTCGATGTACGACCCGGACGACGTGGGTCTGCCCATCGCCCCCGCTGACGATCGGCATCCGTTCCACGATGTCCTGATGGCGATCGACTGGGTGAAGCGTCCGCCCACCGACTCCGAGATGCGGCACGTACGTGCCCAGTACTACGGAATGATCAGCGCGGTCGACCACGAGGTCGGACGTCTCGTGAGCACGCTTCAGGATCTCGGAATGTGGGACGACACGATCGTGGTCGTCACCGCCGATCATGGTGAGCAACTCGGTGATCACGGGCTCGTGCAGAAAGCGGGCTGGTTCGAAGAGAGTCATCACATCCCTCTCATCTGGCGAGACCCTCGGCGCCGAGGCGGTCGAACCGTCGATCGATTCACCGAAAGTGTCGACGTGATGCCGACCCTCGCCGAATCCCTCGGCCAAGCAGTGCCTCTGCAATGCGACGGTCTACCGCTCACACCCTTCCTCGATGGCGAGGAGCCGGCTTGGTGGCGTGACGCGGCGTCGTGGGAGTTCGACTGGCGGTTCGCCCTCATTCCCTTCGGGGAGTATCCCTGGCCCTGGGATCGACGGCTCGAGCAACAACACCTCGCGGTGCGACGAACCCTCGACACCGCCTACGTTCAGTTCGGCGACGGGTCGTGGTTGTGCTTCGACATCGGTGCCGATCCCACGTGGCGAACTCCCGTCACCGATCCGGCACGCATTCTCCGTATGACCCAGGACATGCTCGTGTGGCGAAGTCGGCACGCCGACCGCACCCACACCGGACTGTTGGTCGAAGATGGTGGTCGGGGCCGTTGGCCCGATTTCGTGCCTTGGCGCAACTGAGGAGTGATCATGAGCAAGAGCAGCAACGTGGCCCGAACACTTCGCCGATCGCTGTGCGACGAACTCGAACGAATCGGTCCCGACGCACCGACCTTGTGTGCCGGGTGGACGGCCCGTGATCTCGCGACCCATCTCATCGTCCGGGAAACCCGTCCCGACGCGGCCGTGGGAATCCTCGTCAAGTCCCTCGCCGGATACGCAGCGCGAGTTCAGCGCTCGGTCGGCCGATCCGAGTGGTCAGAGCTCGTCGACAAGATCCGTTCGGGACCTCCTCTCTTGTCGCCGATGCGTTTGCGCTCGGTCGACGATCTGACCAACACCCTCGAATACTTCGTCCACCGGGAAGACCTCCGGCGCGGTACTCCCGGTGGCGAACCCGGTGCACTGACGACTGCCGAAGAAGAAGCGTTGTACACCGCGCTCAAGCGCGGGGCCCGACTCATGACCCGTCGTGCCCCGGCCGGTCTCGTCCTCCGCCCCGATGGCCGACCCGTGATCGTGGCCAAGAAGGGAACTCCCGAAGTCACCGTGAGCGGTCCGGTCGGCGAGTTGGTTCTCTTCGTCTACGGACGCCAATCGGCGAGTCACGTGGCACTCGACGGGCCGGCCGATGCGGTCGAGGCCGTCCGAACGGCGAAGTTCGGGGTCTAGAACTGCCACAATCGATGGCATGAACGGTTCGGGGGAACGTCGAGACGTGACTCGACTCGTCGACGAACTCACCCTCGACGAAAAGGCGAGTCTCACCACCGGTGCGACCATGTGGTCGACCCACGCAGTCGAACGCCTCGGAATCCCATCCGTCGTCGTGACCGACGGACCGGCCGGGGCTCGCGGACCTTTCACGCCCGGGCTCGGACATCAGGTCGCCACGTTGTGCGTCCCGTGCGGTTCGGCACTCGGAGCCACGTTCGACACCGAACTCATCGAGGAACTCGGCCGCGCGATCGGCCATCAAGCGCGCACGAAGACCGCGCGGGTCCTTCTCGCCCCCACCGTGAACCTGCACCGTTCACCGCTCTTCGGTCGCAGTTTCGAGTGCTACTCGGAGGACCCACTTCTGTCGGGCAAGCTCGCCGCCGCCTACATCCATGGCGTTCAGTCCCAAGGAGTAGCCACGACCGTCAAACACTTCGTCGGCAACGACGCCGAGTTCGAGCGAATGACGATCGACAGTGTCATCGACGAACGAACGCTGCGCGAGGTGTATCTGCTTCCATTCGAACTCGCCGTCCGCGAAGGTGGTTCGCTCGGCATCATGACCTCGTACAACCGCATGAACGGTCTCTACTGCGCCGAGAACCAATGGCTCATCGAAGACCTTCTGCGAGGCGAATGGGGATTCGAAGGATTCGTGGTCACCGACTGGTTCGCCGGTTTCACCACCGAAGGCGGAGCGCGGGCCGGACTCGACCTCGAGATGCCGGCACCACCGCGTGCCTACGGCAAGCATTTCGGTACTGCCGTGACCGAGGGTCGGGTCGACGAAGCACTGCTCGACCGAGCGGTGCACAAACTTCTCAGCGTCTTCGATCGAGTGGGTGCACTCGACGATCCGGCCGCCGAACCATCGGCGGTCGATCTTCCCGAACACCGCGCCATCGCCCGACGGGCCGCGAGTGGCTCGATGGTGCTGTTGCGAAACGCGCCACTCGGACGCAAGGGCCCTCTCCTCCCACTCGCCACCAAGTCACTGCGCTCGGTCGCCGTCATCGGACCCAATGCCGAACGCACCCGCATCATGGGCGGTGGTTCGGCTGAGGTCATGCCGCACCACCGCACGGCGATCATCGATGCACTCCGCCAACGACTCGGCGAGAAGGTTCGAGTGCGGTACGAGCAGGGGTGTTCGGTCGACCGCTCGACACCGATCATCGAAGGCGAATCGATCGTCGCGCCATCGGGGCGTCGTGGTTTCGACCTCGTCGTGACCGATCGCTCGAACGACACGGTTCTCGGCGAACTTCATCGCCCTGATGGTCGGATCCTCGTGGTGGCCCGTCAGGACAAGGGCATCCCGGTGTCCGGTTTCCGGTTCCGGGCCACGAGCCGACTGACGGTCGAACGTGACGGTGAATACTTCATGTCGATCAGCGAGACCAGTCCGTGCCGCCTGTACCTCGACGGTGAACTCGTGGTCGACGGCGCAACGCAGATGCCACCACCGGGACATCGCTTTTTCGGACTCATTCGCGAAGAACTCGGAGCCACCGTTTCCCTCCGGGCCGGAACGTCGCACGAGATCGTCCTCGAATGTGAGGCCGTCGAACGTCAATGGGCTCACGGAGCACAGATCGGTCTGCAATACATCGAGCGCGACGATCCGGTCCGACGGGCCGCCGATCTCGCGAGTGAATGCGATGTCGCCGTCGTGGTGGTGGGAACCACTGACGAATGGGAGAGCGAAGGACACGACCGCACCACGTTGCAACTCCCGGGTCGTCAGGACGAACTGATCACCGAGGTCCTGCGAGCCAACCCGCGAACGATCGTTCTCGTGAACACGGGCGCACCGGTCGACATGCCGTGGGCCGATGACGTTCCGGCAATCGTGCAAGTGTGGTTCGGCGGACAGGAGATGGGCTCGGCGGTGGCCGACGTACTCGTCGGCGACTCGGATCCCGGTGGTCGCCTGCCGACCACGATCCCGATGTGTATCGAGCACACACCCGCGTTCGGAAACTTCCCGGGAGAGCACGGACAGGTGCGCTACGGCGAGGGGCTCCTCATCGGGCACCGTTGGTATGAAACGCGTCGTCTTCCGGTGCGCTTTCCGTTCGGTCACGGACTCTCGTACACGTCGTTCTCGATCGGTGAACCCGACCTCGATCGTTTCGAGATGACGACACGAGACACGCTCACCATCCGGGTGCCGGTGACCAACACCGGCGCTCGCGTCGGCTCACACGTGGTCCAGGTCTACGTGGCACCACTCGGCGCCCAAGTGTCGCGGCCACAACAGGAACTCAAATCGTTCGCCAAGGTCCATCTCGCTCCGGGAGAGTCGACCGAGGTCGAGATCGAACTCGGTCCACGCGCATTCGCGCACTGGGATCCGGGCGACACCTATCGCTCGTACCTCCAACCACAGGTCACCGGCGAACGCGCCGAGATGAACGAGCGCGCGCCCGGGCAGTGGCGCGTCGAACCCGGACTCTACGAAGTTCGTATCGCATCATCGTGTGTGGCGATCGATGCCACGTCCATCGTCACGATCGTCGAGAACGACTGATGTTGCTGCGACGTCTCGACGATTATCAGAGTTGGCAGATCGCCTGGCGGGGTGGATCCGTCCTCATCGACCCGTGGCTGACTTCCGAACCGATCGGTGGAGTTTTCGATCGTCGTCATCCCGAGGGCTTCACGACTCTCGACGATCTACGTCGTGAAGCCGGCCGGATCGTCGGTGTACTTCTCTGCACTGCGGTCAACGATCACACTCGGCCCGACACCCTCCGCCTGCTCGGCGATGTTCCGATCTTCGGTCCGGCTCCGGCGGTCAAGATCGCTCGCGCCAACGGTTGCTCCGACACCAATGTGGCGCGAGTCGGAAATGCGTTCTCGTTCGATTGTCCGGAGGGTGGAGGTATCAGAGTCACCCCGACCAAGCCGGGTCTTCCCCTCGGACTCATCGCCCATGGTTATCTGATCGAAGCGATCGACGAATCGGGTTCGGTGGCCGGTCGGATCTGGCTCGAAGCTCACCAACCCACCACCAAAGTCGCTCAGCGGATCGGGACCGTCGACGTTGCGGTTCTCCCCACCTCCTCGGTCACCGCCGTGGTGTTGCCGGTGACCGCCGGTCTCCGTACGTCGGCACGGGCGGCGGCGACGTGTCGGGCCCGAGCCATCGTGCCGACCGCGACCGATCCGCGACGCGACATGAAGTGGTGGCAGAAATCGATCTACTTCGTGGGCAACGGACCTCGTCGACTCCGTGAGTCGCTCACGCGCTCGAGGAAGTTGATCGAGTTGAAGCCCGGTGACTGGCTGGACGCCACCATCGGACGGGGTTGATCAGCGACCGATTCTCAATGTCCAGACGGGCGTGTCGTCGGGCCGGATCGGAAGTTCGAGAACGTTTCCTCGCCGGGTCACGCGGACGTTCTGCTTAACGAGATGTACCTCGCCCTCCGGAAGCCCGTCGATCACGACCCGCGCCGAGGTCGGTCGACCGCACACCATGGCGTACACCGCACCGTCTCGTCCGTTGGTGAGTCGGACGACGAGCCCTTCGTCGGTCGACAGCGTCGACTGCTCGAACGGCCGACTGCCGTAAATAGCGGCTCCGTTGTCGGCCAACCATGAGCCCAAGGCAATAATCCGAAGTTGCTGGGCCCAGGGGATGTAACCACCCGGCATGGCGCCGAAGTTGAGAAGAAGATTGCCGCCATCGGCGACGATGTTCGCGAACATCGTGACGAGTTCGGGTATCGGCAGGTAGGAGGTGTCGTCCTCGAACTGCATGTACCCGAAGCTCGTGCCGATACCCCGACACACCTCGAACTTCTTGTGGGCGTCCATCGGCCGGGTCGTGTATTCGGGTGTGGTGAAGTCGGTGTGGCTCCGGCCCTGGATGACACCGATCATGTCGAAGCGATCGTTCACGACACCATCGGGGTTCTGGTTGTAGAAGTCGGCGATCAGTGGCATGGCACCGTCACTGAACTTCGGGTAGCCGATGTCGTTCCAGAGGACATCGGGTTGGTAACGCTCGATCAGCTCGCGCCAGTGCGCATCGGCGTACTCGAGATAGGCGTCGTCCTGAGGAATCGCCGCGAAGAGACTCGACCAACCCTTGATACCGAGACCTTGGAACGTCCAGTCGATACCACCCGAGTAGTACACACCGAAACGCATCCCCAATTCGCGGGTGATTCGCGCGCACTCACCCACGAGATCCCGTTCCGATCGCCACCTGTCCCCGTGCACCGGATTGGGCACGTCCGAGGGCCACATCAGAACACCGTCGTGATGCTTCGTGACGAAGACGCAGTACTGCGCGCCCGACCGGGCGAACACATCACGCCAGTGGTTCGGATCCCAGTCGCGCGAAGTGGTCAGGAACTTGTCGACGAACGTCCCGTAATCGGGATTCCCGAGGACCTTCTCGTGATACTCGGCCGCCGGTGATCCCGGTATCGAGATCGAGTTCCAGTACCACTCGGCATAAGGCGTGTGGCTGAAAGCGACTTCCTCACCTTCTTCGCGGGCCAAGGTGAACGGATCGCGACCCATCGGTGCGAACGAGGGCACCGACCCGACCGTCCAGTGTGCGAAGAGTCCGAGCTTGGCGTCCTCGAACCAAGTCGGTAGTCGACGCGTGCGTAGTGATTCGAAATTCGGCTCGAACATCTCGATGACCCCCGGACGGCACCCTAGTCGGGCGACATCGTTCAGGTTTCCTGTGAACTGAGCCGTTCCTCGGTCCGACGCACGAGGGTTTCGCGTTCGGCGGCCGACAAGGGTCGGGCCGTCACGACCTTCACCTCGAGTTGATCCACACCTTCACCGGGAGTGGCAGCCGCGATGTCGTCCACCAGAACCATGTCGGTGAGCCTCGGTGTTCCGGCCAACTCACGAATCGTCTCGGCCGCTCGCGAGGCGACCTCGCTGCGTTCGGCGTCGATCGGAAACTGGATGGCCAGACGAGTTTCCACCGGCTCCTGACTGTGATTGCGCACCGTGACCAACGCACTGTGCGGAAGATGAACGGTGCTGATTCCGTCGCGGATCCGGGTCGAGACGAATCCGATGTGCTCCACGATCCCGCGGACGGAGCCTTGCGGGCCGGCACTCGCTTCGATCTCGTCACCGATCCCGTAGCGATCTTCGAGCAGGACCGAGAGTCCGGTCAGGTAATCGTTGACCTTGTGTTGTCCGCCGATGGCGAGTCCGGCCCCGATGAAACCCGCACTCGACAAGAAGAAGGCGGCATCGAGCTCGAGGATGTGGAAGACCGCGATGAGGACTCCGATCCAGAGAATCACCGCGAAGAGGTGATGGATCATGCGCGCCGCGGCGTCGGCGCGCTGCTGGCGGCGGTTCTCTCCCACCTGACCCGATTCGAGTTCCTGATAGCGAGCGCGAGTTCGCCACCAGCGACTCGGCTGCACGATGCTCCGACGTGAAAGGCGGTGGACGACGCGTCGGACCACGAAGTGCGTCACCCGACTGGCCACCACCGCGCCCACGACGACGATCACCACGAGAAGCGGCTTGGAAATCACGTCACCGGCCGTGGTCTCGTCGAGCGGACTCGGAGTGAGGGTCAGCGGAAACACGAATTCCATCCCCCTCAGTGTGCCGTGATTCCCAGCCAAGCGGGAAGCTCTTTCAACGACCCGAGTTCGGTGAATCGTCCCCCCGTGGGGAGGACATCGACTTTCTCCAGCTCCCAGAGGTACGGGTACGGCACGTGAACCGCATGTCCACCTTCTTCGAGAACGGGCTGAATGTCGCTGCGAATCGAGTTCCCGATCATGCAGAACCGATCGGGAGTGACGGCCAAGCGATCGAGGACTTGTCGGTACGTGTCACGATCCTTCTCCAACACGATCTCGACGTGGTGGAAATGATGATCGAGGCCGCTAGTCCGCACTTTGCGGGTTTGATGGATCAGGTCACCTTTGGTGATGAGAACCAACCGGTAATGTCCGCTCACTCGTTCGAGGACTTCGGCGACATCGGCCAGGAGCCGCACGGGGGCCAACAACAGATCCCGAGTGACGTCGATGATCTCGGTGAAAACGGCACTCGGAACCCGATCCTGACCGACGGCGATCGCCGCTTCGATCATCGACAACCCGAAGGCCTTCACACCATATCCGTAGACCGCGAGGTTGGCGCGTTCCATTGCGGTGAGCGCCTCGGCCACGTCGATTCCCTTCGGAGCCAAAGGAGTGAGGAGTCGGACGAAGCGTTCCTCGGCGGCACGGAATCCGTCCTCGCTGTGCCACAGAGTGTCGTCCGCATCGAAGGCGACGACGTCGAACTCTCTCATCACTTCAGCGGTGAATGGCGTTCAGATAGTTGTAAACGGTGATCCGTGAAACGCCCATTGCATCGGCGACGTCCTCCACGGCCCGACGCAGAATGAACGCTCCGCGCTCGTCGAGCAAGCGGATCGCCGTCTGTTTCTGCTCACGATTCATGTCGTCGACCGAACAACCGACCTCGCGTTCGACGGCGTCGATCAGTCGATCGAGGGCACCGTGGAGGGCCGGCAGACGAACCGCGCCGAGCACTTCTCCGGCGAGCACCAACGGGATGTCGGACGCCTCGGCATCGGCGCTCGACACGAGCGAACACCCCACTGCGTCGAGCAGTGGTCGGATCATCTCGATCGCCGGATGACCGGAGGCTTCCATCAGTCGACTCGCTCCACGTGAAGATTCACGTGCGTGGCTCCGTTCGCATACGCGGCCGCGATGAGCGCCGACACACCGGCGGCGACGATGGAGTCGTCGGCCACGAACTCCGAACCGAAAGGTCCGAACTCGACCTTGGCCCCCAGCCCCTGCACGGCGTCGACGGCGGCCAGGACATGGCGTCCCGGCTGGCCTTCCACGAATGGCTCGATGGTGAATTCGACCCTCAGCACGATCTCAGCGTAGGTCGGGAGGTCGGTTCCGTGACACCCGAGCGCCGACACCGTTGTCACCGGCGTGGTGCAACCGCCGATTCACCAGCGAATTCGTGGGAGTACGAGGGCGAGGCTGTCGGGCAGGAATCGTTCGCTTCGACGAACCTGCTCGAGTTCGTCCCGATCGACCCACCACGCGTGGGCGACCTCGCCGTCGGCGAAGACGAAGGGGCCGGTGTGGATCACCTGGAAACAACGACCGATGAGCGAGACCGACTCGTCGTCGAAAATCCGTGGCCGTCCGCCGTCGAGTTCGAACAACTCGGCCCGCCCGACCCCGATCTCCTCGGCCAACTCGCGATGCGCGGCCGCGACGTAGTCCTCACCGGAGGCCACGACCCCACCCACTGCGATGTCGCACCATCCCGGCCAGATGTCCTTGGAAGTCGATCGCCGGTGGACGAGTAGTCGTCCGGAACCATCGGTGATCGCCACGAAGACGGCCCGATGCCGAAGTATTCGCGCTCGCATGTCGGCCCGGGTGACCCGACCGATCACACGATCGTTCTCGTCGACATGGTCGACCATCTCGTCGGCACGATCCGTCTCCAACCCTTCCTCCATCCGTCCGATCATCGCATTCACACCTTCTAAGGTTGGTTCATGTCCGAATCCACGATCCTCTCCACACTCGCCGAGGAGGCACTCGACTTCCAGAGCGGAGCGATCTCGTTGCGACGTTCGCTGCACGAGTGGCCCGAGATCGGCAACCACCTCCCTCGTACCCGCGAGCAGGTCCTCGAGGCCCTCGACGGACTACCACTCGGCATCACCCTCCACGAGACGACGTCGGGTATCGCCGCGACTCTCGAAGGGGATCACGACGGACCCACCATGTTGTTGCGCGGCGACATGGATGCTCTCCCCATGCCCGAGGACACCGGCCTCGACTTCGGTTCGCGGGTCGATGGCGCGATGCACGCGTGTGGCCACGACACGCACGTCGCCATGCTCGTGGGTGCAGCTCGGCTGTTGAGCGGACACCGCGACAAACTCCACGGACGCGTTCTCTTCATGTTCCAGCCGGGTGAAGAGGGCTACCACGGCGCGCAGCACATGATCGACGAGGGTCTCCTCGACATCGGTGCTCTCGGATCCGGAGCACCGTCGCCGATCACCGGCGCCTTCGCCATCCACACCACGTCGTCATTGCCCACCGGGTTCATGAGTTCTCGACCCGGCCCGCTCATGGCGTCGAGTGATTCGTTCGACATCCGGGTGGTGGGCAAGGGCGGTCACGGCAGTGAGCCCTACCGCACCCTCGATCCGGTTCCGGCTGCCTGCGAGATCGTGCAAGCACTGCAGACCATGATCACGCGCCGTATCAGCGTGTTCAATCCGTCGGTGGTCACGGTCACCCGCCTGAATGCCGGCACCGCCTACAACGTGAGTCCCGAGGTCGCCGAAATCGGCGGCACGATCCGTGCGATCAGTGAAGCCACTCGAAAGTCGGTCCACGACGGAATCCGTCGGATCGCCGAGGGAATCGCCGCCGCCCACGGTCTCGACGTCGAAGTCGATCTCAAGATCGGATACGACGTGACCGTCAACGACAAGGATTACGCCAACTTGGCCGCCGACCTCGTGCGCACGGTCGCCGGTGCCGACCGGTTCATCGAACTTCCCACTCCCGTCATGGGAGCCGAGGACTTCGGAGTCGTGCTCGAACGCATTCCCGGCGCGCTCGTCTTCCTGGGGGCCACTCCGCACGACCGCAATCCGGCCACCGCCGCGCCAAACCACTCCAACCGCGTGTTCTACGACGAGGCCGCCATGTCGACCGGCATCGCGCTCTACAGCGCAGCCGCGCTCAATCATCTAGCCGTTCACTGAGGCGGGCCGCTCGGATACCGAAGGTCGCCGAGCGCCATCTCCATGAACGGTTCGATGTTCGGGCCTCGACGCAGGTGATGCCCACCATCGATGCTGATGCACGTTCCGGTGATCCACGAACTCTCCGGACCGAGCAGGAAGCGCACCAGGCGTCCGACGTCTTCGGTCGTACCCACACGACCGAGCGGCATCTGCTCGAGATAATCGGAAACGATCGCCTCGGTGGCGAGCATGGCCGCCGTCGCATCGGTCGGGACCAAACCGGGTCGCACCGCGTTGGCCCGGATGTTGCGACAACCGAGTTCGTCGGCCGTCTGGCGTACGAGCATCTCGAGCCCGGCTTTCGACACGTCGTACGGGGTCATGAACCGATGGGTCGCGGTACCGGCAATCGACGAGATCGCCACGATCGATCCACCGCCGTTGGCGGCGAGGTGAGACACCGAGTGCTTGATCGTGAGGAACGCGCCGGTCAGATTGGTTCCGATCACTCCGTTCCAGTCGGCGAGTGGAGTCAGATGAATCGGCCCACCGGTTCCGAAACCGGCGTTGGCGACCACCATCGTGAAGCGACCATGCGAGGCGGCCGCGGCACACGCGGCCGCCACACTGTCCTCGTCGGTCACGTCACACGAGACCGTGTGCACCTGCGCTCCTCCCTGCGCCACCGATCGCAGTTCGGCCGCGGCCGCCGTGAGTCGATCGGTGTTACGAGCGGCCAGAACCACGGTCGCGCCGTCGAGAACGAGTTCGCGAGCACAACCGAGGCCGATACCGGACCCACCTCCGGTGACGAGGGCGACGTTGTCAGCGAGCGGTGAATCTGTGCGGGCCATGACCCGATCCTGTCACAGGCGACTCACCTCACACGATGGCGAGTGCATTGGGCGGACTCGCCACACCGCGGGGGAGGTTCAGTGGCGCCGACACGAAGAAGCATTCGTAGCGACCGACCGCGGCGCAGTGCTCGGCCAGCGCGTCGAGATACCACATCTCTCCTAGGGGGATACCGAGCATGGGCAGCAGCAGGGTGTGCGTGAAGATCTCGTGCAGACGCGTCCGATCGCTCCTCACCTCGGCTTCGTGTTCGGGAGTGGTCGCCGCCCCCGGTGGCCACACCTCCACGGCCGGGTTGTCACAGCCGACGGCCGCCACCCGGAGGTTCCACAGAACCCGGGCCAGCTCCTCACCCGAACGCAAGCCGGGCGTCCGCAACGAATCGACTCCGGCGATGCGCTCTCGAACCGCCCGACTCTGCTTCTCGTACCACGCGATCCATCCGAAACGAAGAAGCAGCACGTCTCCCGGCTGGCGACTCGTGCCCTGCGCACGAAGACACTCGTCGATCTCCGCCGGTTCGATCGCGTCCGCATCGTCGCAGCGAATCGGTCGTCCGATCGACTCGCGCCATCGACCCAGATCGGCGAGCACGGCCCGACCGGCAATACCGCGGCGTGCCCAATGATCGATGCCGTGTTCTTCGTCGTCCACGCCACCGAAGTGACCACTTCCGTCCTCGCTTTGCAGCGCCGCGTGATTCCGAATGTGCCGAAAGCCGTCCCACTGACTGCTCGACTGCGTGTTCCAGCCGTGCAGAACGTCGTCATGACTCGTACTCGTTCCACCGCCGGTCACTTCGTGGCCGAAGGCCTGGCGTCCGAACAGCGGTGGATCGGGCAGACCCATGCTCCAGTTCATCGGGAACACGCGACCTTCCCGGATCAGACCGGCGGCGGCCACGATCCGTTCGGGAGTGAGCAGATTCAGGCTGCCGAAGAACCGGCCGTCCGGTTCCGGCCAAATGTCCCAACTCGCGCGTCGACCACCGCGAAGTGGGAGATCGTCGTAATCGGGGAGTTCGGGATCGTTACCCGATGTGTTGCTCGACATGGTGCGACCGTATACCGCTCCTCACTCGTGCGATGACGAGCGAACCATCGCCGCCGACCATCATGGGAGGCGTGGCCACCCCATCCACCGACGAGTCGAAGGCGCCCCTTGCCGGGATCCGGGTTCTGGATCTGACGCGTGTTCTCGCCGGCCCGCATTGCGGCCGGATGCTCGTGGACTTCGGTGCCGATGTCGTCAAGATCGAACCACCCGACGGCGACCTCACCCGCTTCTCGAGTCCGCGAGTCGGCTCACTGGCCACTTATTTCATGCAACAGAACGCCGGCAAGAAGTGCATGAGCATCGATCTCTCGAGCACCGAAGGTGCTCGGGTGTTCCGGTTGCTGGCCGACCGCGCCGACGTGCTCGTCGAGAACTATCGCGCCGGGGTGATGGATCGACTCGGTCTGGGCTACGACGTTCTCGCCACCACCAATCCGCGCCTCGTGTACGCCTCGATCAGCGGTTACGGCGCCGACGGACCATGGGTGCACCGACGGGCGTACGCCACGGTGATCGGAGCCGAGAGTGGGCTCACACGCATGCAGGGCGAATCGAGTGGCAACTACGTGAACGACCCATGGTCGCACGCCGATACCTACACCGCGCTCGAAACCACTTCGGCGATCCTCGCCGCCCTGTATCGACGCGAGAAGACCGGACGGGGTGATCGCATCGATGTCTCGATGGCCGAGACGATGCTCTACGTGAACGAGCATGCGCACGATCAACTCTTCGACGGCCCCGTCGATCCGAACTGGATACGTTCGTTCCAGCCCGGTGACTACCCGATCCTGCAGGTCGCCGATGGCACCACGGTGGTGATCAGCGGGCACCCGGCCGAACGGGGCACGTTCGAGATCATGCTCGCCATCATGGACCGTCCACACCTCGCCGACGATCCACGCTTTCGGTCGGTGGAGTCCCGACTCGTGCACTTCGACGTCCTGCGTTCGGAGATGACCCAGTGGGCGCGGACCGTGCCCGACGCCGAGACGTTCGAGGCGCGATGCGCGCAGCACGGTCTGGCCATGGGTGTGGTGCGAAGTGTGCGCGAACTCGCGGCTACCGAGTGGGCCCACGCCCGTGGTGCGATCACCCGGATCCCCGATCGCATCGGTGGATTCATCCGGGTGCCGAATTCACCGTGGCACTTCCGCGACGCCGAAGTCGGTGTGCACGGTGAACCGCGCTACCGCGGGGAGGACAATCGCGCCGTACTCCGCGAGATGGCCGGTCTCAGTGATGCCGAGATCGACGACCTCGAACGCGCCGGCGTGTTGTCGAGCCGCCTACCGCGCGGCTGAAAGTCAGGCGTCCAGACCCCTCGGGGTCATCATCACCGTCGTTCCCATGTACGCGACACATGGTGGGATCGTCCGCGCCAACACCGGACCGGTGAGCACCACGAACAGAACGGTCCCCACACCGAGTTCGCCACCCAACAGCACGCCGATCACGAAGATGACGGCCTCCAGACCCCAACGCGCCACCTGCACGCTCATTCCCTTGTCGGCCAAACCGAGCATGAGTAGTTCCATCGGTCCGGTGCCGAGTGTCGTGGCGACACCGATGGAGACCGCGGTGTAGATCAGCACCAGGCCGATGAGGAGCATGGGAATTCGCGCGATCAACGCCTCTGGCTCGGGGGTCAGATCGATCGCGATGTTCACGAACAAGCCCACGAACACCGCGCCCAACAGGGTTCCCCACTGAGGCGGACGTTTCAGCGACCACGCGATGAGCGTGAAGAGGGCGCCGGAAATCCATCCCATCGTGCCCACGCCGATGCCGAGACGCTCGGCTCCACCGGTGCTCAGGATGTCGGCCGGTGACACTCCGAGATGGGACGACACCATGAGCGCGATGCCCACCGCCACCACGGCGAACGACACGAACAAAGCCACCGCTCGAAAAGCGAACGAACGCCGATCGGGCGAACGTTCGTCGATGGGCACCGACTCACCCTAGATGAGTGAGCCGATCGAACTCAGCTTCGCTTGGGCGGACGCGGAAGGAAGGGGCTCGTGCGGGCGATGTATTCGGCATATCCCTCGCGTCGCTTCTTGAGCGATCGCTCGAGCATGGTCACGCCCGAGACTCGACGAAGGAAGAACGACATCACCGCCGCACCGATGAGACCCCAAGCACCACCACCGGTCTCGGCGGCGATCAACGCGAGGCCCCACCACACGCACGCATCACCGAAATAGTTGGGATGGCGCGTGTAGCGCCACAGGCCTTTGTCCATCACCTTGCCGGCCGAATTCGGATCGGCCTTGAACTTGGTGAGTTGAGCGTCACCGATGACTTCGAAGAAGAGTCCCACCGCGTACACGAGAACACCGATCAGGGCCAGCACGCCCAGATCGGGGGTTGCATCGGCCTGACCGAGTTGAACGCCGAGGGAGACGATCCACATCAGAGTTCCCTGAAGTCCGAAAACCGTGACGAGGCTGACCACCGGAAAGCGCGAACCCCAACGCTTGCGCATGCTTCGATACCGAAAATCCTCGCCGTGGCCCGTGTTGCGCCAGGCGAGATAACCGGCGAGGCGCAGACCCCACAAGGTCGTGAGGAGCGTGATGAGCCACTGACGCGCATCGTTGCCATCACCGACGATGCGCCCCACCCACGCAACCACCACGAACCCGAGTCCCCACACGATGTCGACGATCGAGGCATTGTGGATGATCACGCTCACGATCCACGTCGAGACCATCAGGATCAGGATCGCCACCGCTGAAGCGAGCATGACGTCACCCATGTCAGTTCCTTTCCGAGAGCGCCGCTTCGACTTCGCGGTCCATCTGCAACCATTGATGATCGAGCCATTCGACGAACGATGTCGAGTCGGCCGTCCCGACATCGGGAACTTCGTGCCGCGGAACCCGCCGCACGACGAACCGAACCGGACGCAAGGGCCGACCAACGGCTCGCAGGATCCCGCCGAAAGTGTCGAGCCCCTCGAAACCCACGTGCCAGGCCAGGATCACGTCGGCGGTCGGGCAGCCGCGCAACATCGCCACGGCACCGGCCGGTCGGGGCGGGAGAAGGTGGCGGAGCACGCGTAGTCGCTCGGCCCGGACCGGATCAGCGGCGGCGATCTTCTCGAGTGCTCGTTCACGCTTCACCGGATTCGCTCGTGTCCCCTCGGGGAAGATCACTCCGATGTCGTCGGCACCCATCTCTGCGGTGAGCGCGGTGAGGGCGGCCAGTTCCGGCGCCGAATCGTTGGCGCCGCGATCGAGGAAGTGATTCGGTAGACGATTGCCCACCACATCGAGACACGGTTCACTCAAGAGTTCGCGTTTCAAGACGTAACGGGGCCGCAGACGCGCACCGGAAGTGACCGCGTAGGCCGACACCAAGGAATCGGCCAGGCTCGCATGACGCGCGAGCAGAACCGTCGGCCCCGGGCGGAGGGCCTCCACGTTCTCCACCTGAACCCGCACACCACACGTCAGGCGCAGAGCCCACATGAGACGCTTCGCCCACCAACGCTGAAGTGCGAAGTGCAACGACACCCGACGCGACTGACCGGTGATCCAGAAGATCGCCGCCGCCGACACCCCGATGATCTCGGTGATCGCCCACAGAACCGCGAATCCGAGGAGTCGTGCGATGGGTAGGCGGGGGCGTCCGCGGACGAGATCGACCAGTACGACAACGGGTAGCCACACGGGAAGCAGGGCCACGAGCAGCAGACCACCGACGTACAACGCCGGGATCGAGATCAGGCGCCGCTTCATGGTCCGATCGTACGCCTTCCACCGATACCCGTCGGACGGGGTCCTCCATGCACGCACCATCGGTGCCCAAAGGCAACAATGACGTCATGTCTTCGACTCCTCGCTCTCGCACCCGGTCGTTCGCTCTGATCGTCCTCCTCTACGCGATCGCGGTTCCGCTCGGCATCGTGGCCGCCGGGCTCATCGGTACCGACTCCCCGATCCTCGCCCTCATCGGTGGATACGGAGCGTCGGTCGTGTTTCTCTACATCGCCTCGCAGATCGTGGGGAACGGATCCACGTTCGATGCTTGGTGGAGTGTGATGCCCCCGGCCATCGCGATCTGGTTCGCGATCGCCAACGATGCGAGTGATGGAACCCGACGTTGGTTGGTCGTGGCCTGTGCACTGGCGTGGGGGATCCGACTCACCGCCAATTGGTCGATCGGCTGGCCCGGTCTGCACCACGAGGACTGGCGTTACCAGAAGCTCTACCGGGACACCCCCATGCCCCGCTGGCTGGTGAGTCTCACCTCGGTACATCTCTTCCCGCTCGTGGTCGTGACCCTCGGTTCACTGCCCATGGTCGCCGCCGCGACGTCGACTGGTCGGTCGTTCGGCGCCCTCGACGTGATCGCCGCCGCGGTCACGGTCCTCGGAACCGGACTCGAACACTTCGCCGACGTCGATCTGCGTCGCTTCAACCGGACCAAGCAGCCCGGAGACGTCCTCGACATCGGCCTGTGGTCGCGGTCGCGACACCCCAATTACCTGGGCGAGATGCTCTGGTGGTGGGGACTCTTCTTGTTCGCCGTGGCCGCCGACCCCGGATCGTGGTGGATGGGCATCGGGGCGCTGGCCATGACGATCATGTTCCTGACCGCCTCCATTCCGATGGCGGAGAAGCGCAGCGCCGAGCGGCGGCCGGGCTGGGCCGAGTACACCGCTCGCACCCCGCTCCTGATCCCCCGCCTCGGTCGCCGCTGAAGATCCCTCAAGTCACGCCCCCGGGCAGCCGATAACCCCAGCGTGTTGATCGGTCTCTTCATCGGAGTCGCGTGTTTGGGCGCGCTCACCGGAGTCGGTTCGATCGTCGCGCGCCAACGCCGTCTCGACCATCGCGCGACCCACGACTCCCTGACCGGACTCTGGAACCGCGCCGGCCTTCTCGAGCAACTGTCCGATCGGACGACTCGCGAGCACGACTTCAGCGTTCTCTATCTCGATCTCGATCGCTTCAAGTCGATCAACGATTCACTCGGCCACGCCGCGGGTGACGAGGTCCTGCAGGTCGTCGGCCACCGCATCGCCGAAGTGATCCCCGACGACTCCCTGGCCGCCCGTCTCGGTGGCGACGAATTCGTCGTGGTGTGTCCGGCTCATGAATCGTCGATTGGTCCTCGCCGCATCGCCGAGCGAATCGCTGCCGCCATCGTCGAACCGATCGAGATCAACGGCCGACTCCTTCGTATCGGTAGCAGCACCGGTATCGCGGCTGGACCGTGGAACGGCTCGTCCGCCACCGAGATCATCGGCTACGCCAACGTCGCACTCCATCGCGCCAAGAGCAACGGGCGTGGACGCATCGACGTGTTCACCAACGAAATGCGCAACGAACTCGATCGTCGGACCGCCGACGAGCAAACGCTCCGTGCGGCGATCGACGCCGGTGACATCGTGCCGTTCTTCCAACCCGAGTACGACGTCGAGAACGGTCGACTCATCGGTGCCGAGATCCTCGCGCGTTGGATCGGCCCCGATGGTTCGCCCCGCTCGGCAGCGACGATCCTCACCTTCATCGACGACCCGAGCACCCTCGAAAAGATCACGTCGTCGGTCGTGACGCAGGCGATCCCGATCATTCGTCGGCTCACGGCCCTCGGGCTGCCGGCCGACTTCCGCTTCCGGGTCAACATTCCCCAACGTTGCACACCTCGTGCGTGGCGCGACGGACAGATCGCTTCGGCTCTCCGCGGAATCGATCCGAACCGGCTGACCATCGACCTCCACGAATCCAGTCGCGTCGACGATCCCGAAGGTGCCGACCGGATTCTGCGGACTCTTCGCGATACCGGTGCACGCGTCTGCCTCGAAGACGTGGCCGGCTCGCCGACCGCGTTGGGTTCGGTCCCCGATCTCCCCCTCGATGAACTACGAGTCGACGCGCGTCGGCTCACATCTCCCACTGCCACCGCCATGGTCCGTGTGGTTGCCGGACTGGCGCGCGATCTCGGTCTCGGTCTGTCGGCGACTGGTGTGGAGACATCGGCCCACGAACAACTTCTCGGCGAAATCGGCTGCCATCGACAGCAGGGCTTTCTCCACGCGAGTGTGCTCACGGCCCACGGTCTCGAGGAAGAACTCATGCACGATGCACTGAAACGGGTGTCCGCCGGCCTGATCGCCTAGCGTCTTCCCACTGTGTCGGCCAAACAGCGCGGGATCCTCTGGATGCTGATCAGTGCTCTCGCCTACTCGCTGTTCACCGTGTTCGGCAAGAACGTTCTCGAGCAATTGGGCACGACCGACGTTCTCTTCTGGCGTTTTGCCATCGCCATGCCGGTGTCATGGGTCGTGGTTGCCGTACGACGAATCAACGGCTTCGGACCACGGCCGCTCGGCGTCGAGTGGAAGCCACGAGTACTCGCCGGCGTCACCTTCGGTTTCATGGCGTATCTGGCGTTCGCCGCCCTCGATCGCATGCCCGGCGCCCTCTACATCGTGATCTGCTACACGTACCCGGCCATGGTCGCCTTGGGTGCCTGGCTGCTCGGTAAACCATCGTCGAAGCACATCTGGTGGGCGGCCGCCGTGACCCTTCTGGGCATTGCGTTCACGGTGCCCGAGGTCGTGAAGGGCACCGACGACGCCGCGCTGATCGGGATGCTCATGACACTCGGCAATGCATTCATCTACGCGTGCTACATCCTGTTCAGCGAGCGACTCATGGCCCACGCCGACGACACCAAACCGGCCGGCGACGGTTTCGTGGCCGCGGCGTGGGGTTTCACCGGCGCCTTCGTGGTCGGTGCACTCCTCAGCATCGCGAACGGTGGGCTCATGGCACCGAGCGGAGCGAAATACGTGAGTTCGATGATCGCGCTCGGTGTGATCAGCACGGTGGTGTCGGGGACGACGTTCTTCTTGGGCGTGAAACACCTCGGACCCGCCCCGGCCGCACTCGTCGCGGCCATCGAACCCGTTCTCACACTCATCTGGGCGGTCACGATTCTCGACGAGACACTCGTGGCCGTGCAGATTCTCGGAGCTGCCTTGGTGATCGTCGGCGTCGTGTGGTCGCAACGAGTTCCGAACGTCACGCCGTCAGTGCCTGAAGTTCCCGCACTCTGACGGTGAGATTCGCCGAGTTGGTGTAGGGCGGCAGAACCCCGCCCGCGCCCACATTCGAAGTCCAGGTGATCGCCCACGTGACCGACATCGTGGCCGGAAAGCGGCCACTCGGGCGTGACGACGATGCGTGTCGATAGGCGTACGAACACGGACTGGTCGTCGTGTCACCGGCAAGTGGTGTCCACGGAACACCCGGTCCGAGACACGTCGTGTTCCCACGTCCACCACCCGCATACACCGCGTCATCGGTGTCGAAGCGCATCGTGATCGGCGTGGCCGTGGTGCGCGTCCAGATGATTCCGGTCGGTGTCGGGATCCAGGCCGTGGCCGTGACGGGCTTCCAGGCCGAAGGATCGGTCCAGATCCAGGTCCTCACTTTCACGACCACGTCGTCGGCCGACGGCGCGAAGCGAAAACCGGGTCGGGGCAACTTGCCGTACACGAGAAGTGAAGATTGCGTCGCGAGTTGTCGGGCGGACAACTGCGGGATCCAGACGAGCCGCCGCCGACCGTTGCACGTCCGATTGAACAATCGATACCGCAGACCGTTCAGACGCATGGTGATCGGTGTTCGCGAACCGGTTCCCGTACTCGAGTCGTACGCGGTCTCGGGAGCCCATCGGCACGCGCTTCCACCACCTTTCAACGACGACGGAGGCGCACTTGTCTGAACTCCGGCCCAGATCGTCCCGCCGTTCGAGCCACCACTTCCCGTTCCGCCGTCGGCCGCATGGGCGACACCCACGAAAGAGACCATGCAGACGACCACACACGAGACCAACGCGATCAGACGGCGCATAGGTCCTCCCCGACTGCCCAATTCAGCGGATGCTCGTCGGCCCATCGCCATTCATCGTCGTGCCAACGCAAGTCCCAGTCGGTCCGAGCGCTGAACAACGAGTCGTCCACCACGATCGGTGGCAACACCTCACCGATGCCCGGTGGCATCGGTTGTACGAGCACTGTGTCGTCGGTGAAACACACCCGGACCACGGCGGTCTCGGCGCCGACCATCGAGACCGACTCGATCCGATAGCGCAATGAACCGGTCGTCGAAGCCACCACGTGATTGGCGACTCGCTCCTTCATGAGATCGGCGAGCCTTCGGTGGACCTCGGTACCCGGAACAGCGATCCGATCGACATCACAGTCGTGTGGTGACCGCCCGCACCGAATCCGCCGGTCGATCAGGGTTGCGAAAGCCCCCTCGATCCCTTCCCGACTCGTCACTTCGACGGCGGTGTCGGCGACGGCCGGCGTGGGAGCCGAGGTCGACGGCGCGACGCGCCGAACTTCTTCCGACAGCGGACGCGCCGATTCGTGACCTCCGCAGCCGACGGCCAACGAACCGATCACCGCTGCGATACCAGCCAGACGAACATGTCTCATGAGTCCTCCTCGACCGGATGTGTGTCCGGTTCCCGTGACCAAGGAGGCTCGTGCGCGATCTCTTGAGAATCAGCGAGACGAGTGGCCCATTGTCACGACGGACGAATGGTCGGCCCCACCGAGGTCCTGACATGATCGGGCGATGTCCGAGCCGCGCACCATGCTCCTCGCCCGCGACGCAGCATCGGCGCTACGCATCATCCTTGGCATCATGAGCGATCAACTCGTGGTCTTCGGTGGTGAGGACACCGGCTGGGGTCCGCGGTCCTGGAAACTCGACGAGATCATCCGTCTGGATGCACGGATCGAGGAACTATGGCCCGACGAATCGTGGGGCATGACCGAGTCGGATCCCGGATCGGCCACCGATCGCGATCAACCCGGACGCGACTTCGAGATACACATCGAGGACGCCGAACTCATCCTCGCCGGTATGGCCTTCACCGAAATGGCGAGCGCCGAGTTTCCGTGGGCCGACATGGTCCGATGGACGAGCGATTTCATCACGACCGAGATCAGAGAACTCTGGCCCGACGAAACGTGGCGCGCCCGATCCGGACGCTAAGCCGCTGACGTCGTCGACGCAGCCAACGCCTTCTTGGCGCGAGCCTGCGCAGCGCCGGCGCGAATCGCACCGGCGATACCTTCCGGATTCTGCACGGCAGTGAAGATCAGGAGCGTGCCTCCGATGAAGGGTTCCCATCGACCCATGCCGCCGATGATCTGGTTCATGCCGTAGAACGCCACACCAGCCGTCGCCGTGATACCAGCCGTGACGGCGCCGCTCACGCTCGTGATGCCGCCGAGGTACGCGACCGACAGGGCGGTGAGTGATGCCATGACTCCGTACGAGAGATCGGAGACCGAGCCAAACCGATAAGCAACGAGCGTGCCGCCCACGCCGGCGATGAACGACGAGAAGCCGAACATGGTCATCTTGACGCGCACCACGTTGATACCGATCGCCGATGCAGCGCGTTCGTTGCCCCGCACGGCCAACATGACGCGACCCGAGCCCGAACGCCGGATGTTGGCGACCGCGATGCAGAGCAGAATCAAGATCACCACGAGGAACACACCGAAGATCGGCCGTGACACCTTGTTACCGAAGACAAGTCCGAAGTCCCATGGTCCGAGTTTGGGGTTGGGGACTTTCGCTCCACCACTCGCGATGTCGCCGATGAACGACGGGTTCTTGAAGACGAATTCGGCGATCGTGACGCCACCGGCCAAGGTGATGATCGCCAGGTTGGTTCCCCGCACTCGGAGCGCCGGAATACCCACGATCAGGCCGAAGATCATGGCTCCGAAAGCGGCGAGCAGCGGCGCGATCGGGAAAGGAATGTCGTATTGCGTCGCCAGCTTCGACAACGAGAAACCGGCGATACCGGCAAAGGCCATCTGGGCGAGAGATGTCTGTCCACCGAAGCCCGTGAGCACCACGAGCGACAACGCGAACACCGCCGCGATCACCGTGGTCATGAGTGCGGCCCGCCACAACGGGCCGAAAGCGAAGAGTCCGAGGACGGCCAGCCCGGTGGGAATGAGAAGCGAGAACGGAGTCACTCGCGCCGGCGGTACCGAAGGCAATTTCCAGTTCGACACCGAACCTCGTTCGGGGAGACGTTCACCCAGGACGACCATGGTGATGATGATCACGAGGAACGGAATGCCCTCTCGTGCCCCGTACTCGGGGAACCAACTGATCTCGTTCTGCAACTTCGTGCAGAGCGACTGACCCATGCCGATGAGAACACCGGTGATGAGCGTGGGCCAGAAGTTCTGGAACTTGCCGATGAGCGCCGCGCCGAGAGCCGGGATCAGGAACGTGAACGTGAAGATCGTGGGCGTCAACTGGATCTGCGGTGCGGCCAGGATGGCGATGAGGGTCGTGACCACCGACGACATCACCCAGCCGAGTCCGGCGAGCAGATCGGGTGAGTAACCCAGCATCACCGCGCCTTTTTCGTTCTCGGCCGCGGCGCGCGTGGCCAAGCCGATGCGGAGGTACTTACTGTAGGCCCACAGCACGCCAGCCGTGATGGTGACGAACAGAAGCAGCCACAGGCCATCGCGCGGAATGGTGAGATCGCCGGTGATCGTCACCGGCTCGCGCGGCAGAATCGCGTCCACCCGCAGACCACCGGTGATGTCTTCGAACCGGCGCTCGACGAGCGTGATGAACAAGATGATGAGACCAACGCTCGCGACGACCTTGGCCAACGCCGGGGCCTGTCGCAGCGGGCGGAAGATCAAGAGATAAACCACCAGACCGAGCACCGCCGCGGTCAGCAATGCGAGGAGCAAAGCCCACCGATACCCGACGTCTTCGCCGAAGTGGTAGCGGTCGGGAAGACCCGGGATCGGGAACGGATACTCGCCCTTGCGGAGGTCGGCGTACACGTAGGTACCCCACATGGCCATGGCCCCAGCCGAGAAGTTGACGACCCCCGAACCCTGATATGTCATCACCATGCCCAGACCGAGCGCGGCGATGATCGCCCCCGCGCCGCTGCCGAGCAACAGAAAGAAGAGGTAGTCGGTCATGCCGATTCCCTCAGTTCTCCGTCACTCGACAGCGGTTGCACGGTCAGGGCAGAAGCGGACGACTGTCGACGAGATCGACGCCGTCGACCGGTCCGACGACACCGTCACCCTTGTACATGGCGAACGGGAAGACGAACGAGCAGACCGCCGGATACTTGGCTTCCGAGCCGCATGCGATGGGCGTCTGACCACCGAACAAGAAGAGATCGGTGCTCGACTTCAGGAAGTCGAACAGCGAAGCTCCCGTGAGTTCGGTGCCGGCTGCGACCATCTTCTGGCCGTAGTCGTAGAGCGACATCCACATCGTGTAGCCGAGGCCACCGAGGCCGAGTCCGGTCGGGGTCACTTCTTCTTCGGAGATACCCATCACCGGGGCGAGCAACTTGGCGAGCAACGCGCGCTCGGGAGTATCGCTGTCCTCGGGCAGTCCGGCGAAGTACCAACCAGTGGCGTCGTCACCGACGGCGGCGATCACATCGGCGTCGGCGCAGATGCTCGTGGTCACGACCGGTGTCTCGATGCCGAGCGACGCGCGAGCGCGCATCGTGCCGATGCAACCGGCGTCGGAGTACAGCGACACCATCACGTCGGGGCCGAAGTCGGCCGCCTGACGCATGAGGCCCTGGAAGCCGGCGTCGGTTTCGTCGTTGCCACCCTTGACCGCGGTCCACTCGATACCGGCGACGTCGAGCGACGCCTCGAGGCCAGCGGCCGTGGAGTTCGCGCCCGGGTTGTCGGCGTGGATGATCGAGACCTTGGTCGCGTTCAGGACGTCCTGGGCGAACACCGCAGTAGCTGACTGCGACGTGGCATTACCACCGGTGAGGAACAAGGCGTTGGCCGTGTAATCCATCGGCATGATCGGTAGCACGCCGATCACCGGAACGCCGGCTGCCTCGTAGGTCTTGTAGTCGATGAAGAGATCGAGACCGATGAGGACGAGTTCCACACCCTTGCCCACGAGTTCCTGCGCGCAGGCCTGCGAGGTCTCGGGATCACCCTTCACCACACACGACTCGATCTTGATCGGACGATTACCGAGACCACCGTGCTCGTTCGAATATCCCACTGCCGCTTCGAGGAAGCGACGGATGTCCGGGAAGTCGAGGCCACCCGCACCACCTTCGGTATTGACGAGACCGATCACGATCTCCTCACCACTGGGTGCCGGAAGCGCATCGCTGGCCAGTCCGCTGTCAGCAGGTGCCGAACTGTCGCCGGGCGCCATGCTTTCAGCAGGTGCATCGGAAGTCGGAGCCTCGGTGCTCGCGGCCCCGTCGCCCGCCGAATCGTCATCGCCACCGCACGCGGCGACGATGAGGCTGCCGGCCATGAGTGCCGCAAGGATTCGCGCCCGCGATCCCCGTGACCCCCCCGTCATGGATCTCTTCATGTTTCCCCCTCAGTTGTGTGCCGCCGGAGCGGCGATGTCAGTTGGCCACGGAGGCCGGTACCCAACTCCCGTGGAAGCCAAAGGGCACCCGGGGCAATTGGACGGTGGCGATCGGATCGGCGGCCATGGTGAGCGCGTCGAAGATCACGAACTGGCTGGTGTCGGCCGCGGCGTCGTAGACGTAGGTCATGAGATAACCGTCGTCCTCCGACTTGGCCGACGCCGACGGAGCGAACACCGCTTCACCGCACACTCGGCCACGACCGAGTTCGATGGAAGTACGGGTGTTGTTCTGCCGGTCGTACTTCAGGATCGCGCCGGCATCGATCTCACCGAAGCCGGCATTGCCCATCGACATTTCGTACCCGTAGCGATGCTTCTTGCCGATCACGGCGTCGTTCACACGCGGGAACTCGGCCGAACGATCGTCGATCTGCTCTTCGCTCACGCGTCCGGTCTTGGTGTCGATCACCCAACGCCACAACATCGGTGACGGGAAGTCCATGTCGTTGTCCTTCCAGATGTGCTCGAAGCGCGCGACGTCGAGAACGATCTTGTCGCCGTCTTCGTAACTGTTCATCGGATGGAACACGTAGCACGGGTTGATGTCGTACCACTTGACCTGCGAGTCGTTGCCGTTGCGCGGCATCACGCCGAGGCGCGCCGGATACGAATCGCTCCAGTGGATCGGCATCTTGCCTTCGAGCGCGAGGTCGAGATTGAACACGGCCGGAAGGTCCATGAACACCACGTAGTTCTCGGTGATGTTGAAGTCGTGCATCATGGTCGGACCGGTCACGGTGATGGGCTCGGACTGCAGGAGCTCACCCTTGGCCGACACGCGTAGGTAGGTGAGGTACGGCGGAAGCGGTGCGTAACCGAAAGCCAACATCTCTCCGGTGGTGGGGCAGATCTTGGGGTGCGCGGTGAATGGTCCCTTCAGTCGACCCGCGTAGTCGGTGGGTCCGACGGTGTCGAGATCACCGTTCAACACGTACGGGAAGTGACCTTCCTCCAGAGCGAGGATCTGACCACCGTGGCCGACCACATGAGTGTTGGCCTTCGAACACGCCATGTCGAGCGTGACCGACGGATCGAGGATGTCGAGGGCCGGGTTGGCGATGAACGGAGTCTGCACGTAGCGGTTGCGATACCACTCGGCCTTGCCGTCGCGCAGGCGGACACCGTGGATCATGCCGTCACCGAAGAACGGGTGATCGCTCATGCCAGTCGTGGGATTGGCCCCGTTGCGCAGATAACGACCATCGAGTTCGACCGGAATCTTTCCGGTCACCTTCAGATCGGTGATGGTGCGCTCCTCGAAAACGGGAGCACCGTTTCCGCGGAGATGGACGGGGACGTCTTCGGTCATCGACATGGTTGTCTCCTTGCTGTTACTGAACGACTTCGGGTGAGCGCGCCCACATGAGCGTCGCATCGAAACTGAGCGAGTAATCGGGGGTGAACTCGATGATCACACGGTGCGGTGAATCGAGGAACTTCCGGAAGGCTTCGGCGGCGGCTGCGTTGTCGGCTCGCAGACGATGGGCGAACTCGGGGTAGAACCAATCCTTGGTCTCCCGATCGTCGTGGATCACGCACGTGCCCTTGTAAGTGACGGTCTTGCCTCCGCCCATGCGGGTGCCGGTGCTGTTGATGCAGATCGACGCGCGCGGATTACGGCGCAAAGCCGGAATGCGCTTACGGGTCTCGGCCGCAGTCAGCCACAACTTGCCGTCCTTGGGTAGGTACGACATCACGACACCGAAAGGTTCGTTCTTGCTGTTGACCCACATGAACACGCATTCACCGTGTCCGTAGACGAGTTGGTGTTCGAGCTCGGGTGTGAGCGCGCACTCGGTCAGATCCTCGTAATTGTCCTGAGCACTCATGAGACCTCCCCCAAGATCTGTGACGACAGTAACACCCGACGCAAGGGCTTATCTACCCCTCGTAAATAATGACCTCATCACCGTTCGGGCCGGCCGGGTAGGCCGTTCCAGAGCAGGTCAGCGACCTGCCGGGCGATCTCCCGGGCCGGCCGCTCGGACTGCGCCGTCCACCAGATGGCGACCATCTGCAGTGCCCCCACGATGGCCGCCGCCCAGGTGTCGGCGACCTTCGGATCGGCGGCGAAATGGTCGCGCCAAGCCCGGATGGCCAAGGTCATGGGATCGATCGAGCGTTCGGCCACTTTCAGCCGGCCGAGGGCCGTCTGCTCGGTGGAACCTCCCGTGACATAGAGGAACAATTCGCGATTCTGGCTGACGGTCACGAGGTTGACCTCGATGAACCGGGCCAAGGCCTCCTCGGAAATCGAGCCCTCCATGAGGGTGTCGCCGGCGGCCTTGACCATTCGATCGGCCAACCGTTCGGCCAGAGCGTCGGCCAGCTCCGACCGGCTTCCGACCCGGTCGTACACGATGGGTTTGGTGACCCCGGCCTCGATGGCGATGTCGTCGATCGAGACGCCCGCACCCTCGCGAGCAATCACCCGTTCGGCGGCATCGAGGACGCGCTCGCGGTCGACCACCAACTGCCCACCGGCCGGACGTCCGGGACGGCGAGCCCCCGTTACCCCCATGCTTGCGATCCCCCATCGAGTCGTCGGGATCCACCTTCCGGTCAACCCGAGCGCCTCTTCCCAGACTTACTTACTCAAAGTAACTTAATCCCGGAGCGGCTCGCCGCCAAGGGGGAAACATGAACGAGTCCATCGAAAAGCTCTTCGATCTGTCCGACGACGTCGCCGTGGTGACCGGAGCCGGACGCGGCATCGGCGAAGGGATTGCCAACACGCTCGCCGACGCGGGAGCCGCTGTGGTGTGCGCGGCGCGCCGGGCCGACGAAGTCGAGCGCGTCGCCGCCGCCATCAGATCGCGCGGTGGTCGGGCGATCGCGGTGCCCACCGACGTCACCGACAACGCCGCCGTCGAAGCGCTCGCCCAACGCGCGATCAGCGAGTTCGGTCATCTCGACATCTGGATCAACAATGCCGGTGGTTCGCCGATCCAGACACCACTCACCCAACTCGATCCGGCTGAGTGGGACGCGACCATGCGACTCAACGTCACCGCCATCTGGGTGTGCACCAACACCGCGGCCCGTCTCATGCGCGACGGCGGTCGCATCGTGAACATCTCGTCGAAGGCTGCCGTCAGCACCGTGATGGGAAGCGGTCACTACTCGGCGGCCAAGGCAGCGGTGAACTCGCTCACCACTACCTACGCGAAGGAACTCGGACCGCGCATTCGCGTGAACTGCATCATGCCCGGGGCGGTTCCCACCGAGATCATGATGAAGGCCATGCGCCTCGAGGACGAAGATCTCCCCAAGCTCGAGAAGATGTTGCGCATGCCGATGCGCCGACTCGGCACGCCCGACGACCTCGGTCAAGCCGTTCTGTACTTCGTGTCACCGGCATCAAGTTGGGTCACGGGTCAGATCATCGGCATCGACGGCGGGCTCTGATGGGACTCGTCAATCGCAAGATCGTTCTCGTCGAGCGGCCCAAGGGTCGGGTGTCGGTCGAGAACTTCACTTACGTCGAAGAAGAGATCGGTGATCTACCGGATGGTTGCGTGCTCATCGAGGTCGGTCACCTCGGCATCGACGCCTTCATCCGCACCACCCTGAACGAGGACAGCTTCCATCAGGGAGCGCAGATCGGGGGAGCCATACCCGCGCTCGGCGTGGGGGTGGTGCTCGACAGTCGTTTCGACGGCCTCGTCGCCGGTGACCACGTGTTCGGACCGCTCGGCTCGCAGACCCACTCCGTCATGCCGGGTGGATTCATGCGCAAACTCGACCTCTCGATCGCTCCTCCCAACGTCTGGCTCGGTGCCCTCGGCCTCACCACCGGACTCACCGCCTACTTCGGGATCATCGAAGTCGGCCGAGTGAAAGCCGGAGAGACCGTCGTCGTGAGCGCGGCCGCCGGTGCGGTCGGCTCACTCGCCGGGCAGATCGCCCGTCTGCGGGGTGCCACGAACGTGATCGGGATCGCCGGCGGTCCCGACAAATCCCGCTTCCTCACCGAGGAACTCGGCTTCACGGCCGCCATCGACTACAAGAACGAAGACGTCGCCGCGCGCCTCGACGCCCTGGCTCCGAACGGAATCGACGTCTTCTTCGACAACGTCGGTGGTTCGATCCTCGACGACGTTCTCATGCGGATCAAGGAGTTCTCGCGCATCGTGATCTGCGGCGCGATTTCGCAGTACGAGAACATGGAGTCGGTCCATGGCCCGCGCAACTACCTCAAACTCGCCGAGCGCCACGCGACCATGGAGGGATATGCGGTCTTCCACTTCTCCGATCGCTACGCCGAGGCCGAGACTCAACTCGCCGAGTGGGTCCGCAACGGTGAACTCGTGATGCGCGAACAGATCGAGCGTGGCGTCGAGAACTTCCCGCGCGTCCTCCAGATGCTGATGACCGGTGGTCATCACGGAAAGCTCCTTCTCGCGGTGTAGATCGGGTCTCCCCGGGCGAGAATGCCCGGGTGAGCAGCATCGTCGTTTCGGAGTTGGCGTACTCGCCGCCCGGTGCCGACCAGTTGTTCTTCGACGTCGGATTCGGCGTGGCCCCCGGGGAGCACGCGGCCATCGTCGGCGCGAACGGCGTCGGCAAGAGCACGATTCTCCGCATCCTGTCCGGAGTGGTGGAGGCCGATGACGGTGAATTCACCGTCAATGGTTCGTGGTTGAGCATGACCCAGGACGTCGGAATGTCGAATCCGACCGACACTCTGCGCGAGATGCTGATCGAGGTCGCGCCGGCCAATCTGCGGGCGGCCGGCCGCAAACTCATCGCCGCCGAGAAGGCCCTGGCCGACGGGAGCGACGACGGTATGGGTTACGCGGAAGCCCTCGCCGACTGGGGCGATCTCGGTGGTTACGAACTCGAGACCAAATGGCACGCGGCCGCCGATCGCAGTGTGAAGACCCCGATCGACGACTTCTCGACCCGACTCGTCTCCGAATTGTCGGGTGGCGAACGAAAGCGACTGGTCCTCGACCTCTTGCTCACGTCCGGTTCGGACGTGCTGCTCCTCGACGAACCCGACAACTACCTCGACATTCCGACCCGAGGCTGGCTCGAGGACCAGATCCTCTCGTCGAAGTCGACGATCCTGATGGTGAGCCACGACCGCAAGTTGCTCGAGCGCGTCGCCACCAAGATCATCGTCGTGGAGGGATCCGGATGCTGGGTGCACGGAGGTTCGTACGCGACGTTCCCCGAGGCACGGGCTAAACGGCAGGAACAGCTCGGGGACGATCTCAAACGTTGGAACGACGAAGAACGTCGCCTCTTCCATCACATGAAGATCATGAAGCAGCGCGCCGCTCAGAACTTCAAGAACGCGACCAAGGCCAACGCCGCCGAGACCCGGTGGGAGAAATTCGTGGCCGCCGGTCCACCACCACCGCCCGTACCCGATCAGCAGATCCATGTCCGACTTCGCGGTGCCGATGCGGCGCGTCGGGTCGTGAAGATCGACGGAGTCGGCATCGGCGATCTGTTCCTGCCGTTCTCCGACGAGATCTACCACGGCGAACGGGTGGGCCTCATCGGACCCAACGGCACCGGTAAGACCCACCTGCTCGACGTCCTCGCCGGTAAGTCGTCGGTCGAGACGGGTTCGCTCCAATTCGGCCCGCGTACGTCGATCGGGATGTTCACCCAGGTGAACAACCGACCCGAGTTTCAGGACCGGCAAAGCATCGACATCGTGCGCGATCGACTGATCGACGAAGAGAAATCGATGCGGGCTCTGGCGCGTTACGGATTACGACTCAACGCACGGCAGGAGTTCCCCACGTTGTCGGGTGGTCAGAAGGCCCGACTCGAGATCCTGTGTCTGGAACTCGACGGACACAACGTGCTTCTCCTCGACGAACCGACCGACAACCTCGACATCGAGTCGTCGGAAGCACTCGAACAAGCCCTCGACGGATTCGAGGGAACCGTCGTCGCCGTGAGTCACGATCGCACGTTCCTCGAATCCCTCGATCGGTTCATCATGATCACCGACGAGGGCGAAGTGTTCGGCCTACCCGATTTCGACGTGGCCATGAAGGCGCTCGCGGCACCACACACGACGGCCTCGATTCGCCTGGCCAAGCCCCTCAATTAGTCTCTCCCCATGGCACGCACGAAGGGAGCTCTCGGTCGTATCGATCTGATCGACCGTCTCACCCTGCCCCTCTTCGCCATCACGATGGTTCTCGAGCATCGTGCACTCACGAAGCGGGTCCGGCGCGATCTCGAAGACATCGACGCACCGATTCCAGTCGACGACGGTGATCCACGACCCGATCCGCTGGTGCCGCTCGGTTACGAAGCCAAGGACACGGCGTCGAGTCTCGGTCTCCTGGCCGGCAACATCGTGATCGGCCTGACCATGGACGCCGTTCTCGGCAAGATCAACCGCCGACTCTTCCGACGTCGTGTGACGAATTGGGGTTCCGGTCGGCTGTCGTTCTGGAAAGCCATGATCATCTGGGACTTCCTCTATTACTGGAATCACCGATGGATGCACGAGGTGCGTCTGTTCTGGGGCAATCACGTCGCGCACCATTCCGGACGGCGCTACAACCTCTCCACCGCACTGCGCCAACCGTGGTCACCGTTCCTGATGTCGTGGATCTACTTCCCGATGCCACTGCTAGGCATTCCACTCAAGACCACGGCCCGGGCCGCACAACTGAATCTTCTGTACCAGTACTGGATCCACACCGAAGCCATCGACCGTCTTCCGGAGCCGATCGAAACGGTCTTCAACACACCTTCACATCATCGGGTGCACCACGGCGCCAATCCCCAGTACCTCGACAAGAACTACGCCGGAATCCTCATCCTGTGGGATCAAATGTTCGGCACGTTCGAGCCAGAAGTTCGCCGGGTTCGATACGGCCTCACCAAGAACATCCGCTTCCGGAATCCGGTCAGAGTCGCCTATCACGAGATGATCGACATCGCCCGCGACGTCCGGCGATCCGACAACTGGTCGGATCGTCTGCACTACGTGTTCAACCGACCGGGGTGGCAGCCCGTCAGTGCGTCGACACCGTCTCCCGAACCCGCCGCCGCGTGAACTGCATGACTCCGTCATCGACGGGTGCCTTGCCGATCGTCTTCTTCTCGATCTCGTAACGTTGCGGGTTGGTCCAGGGCACACGATCACCCTGTTTGGGCATGTGGTCCATGAATCGTTCCATGTAGCCGGCCGAGAATCCCTCGATCCACCGACGCGGCTCCATGTTGCGATCGCTCTCGCGAAGTCGCGGAACCGCGATGTCGGCCCCGACCGAACGCATGTGATTGAGCAACCGGCACACGTAGGTGCTCACCAGATCGGCTCGCAAGGTCCACGATGCATTGATGTAGCCGAACGTCGACGCGAGGTTTGGAACATCGGAATACGCGATGCCCCGGTAGGTCCAGACCTTCGCGAAATCGACGACCTCGCCATCGACCACGAACTCCATGTCGCCCACCGTGACGAGATTGAGACCGGTGGCCGTGATGATGACATCGGCTTCCACGATCTGTCCGGACTTCAACTGCACCCCGGTCTCGGTGAACGTGTCGATGTGGTCGGTGACCACCGAAGCTTTCCCGGAGTTGATGGCGCGAAAGAGATCGCCGTTGGGAATGAGGCACATGCGCTGATCCCACGGGTCGTAACGCGGAGTGAAATGCGTGTCGACGTCGTAGTCGGGACCGAGTGCCTTGCGCACGCCACCGAGGATCTTGGCGCGGACCTTGTCGGGTTGCGTACGGGTGCGGTTGTAGAAGAAGCTGCCGAGCACGGTGTTCTTCTTGCGCGTGACTGCGTACGCGATCTTCTCGGGGAGGAACTTGCGAAGCGCGTCGGAAATCGCGTCGTTGTCGGGCCGGGAGACCACGTACGTGGGCGACCTTTGGATCATCGTCACGTGGGCGGCCGAGTCGGCCATCGCCGGCACGATGGTCATGGCCGTTGCTCCGGAGCCGATCACCACGACTCGCTTCCCGGTGTAGTCGAGATCAGCCGGCCATTCCTGCGGATGCACGATGCTTCCCCGGAAACGATCGCGGCCCTCGAAGTGCGGTGTGTAGCCCTCTTTGTAGCTGTAGTAACCCGAACACATGAACAGATAGCTGGCGGTGTAGCGAACCTCCACGCCGGAGTCGGCACGGGTGGCCGAGATCGTCCACTGCGCGTCGTCGGTCGACCATTCGGCGCGCGTGACCAAGTGGTTGAAGCGGATCTTGGAATCGATCCCGAACTGCGACACGGTCTCACGCAAGTAGTTCATGATCGACGGGCCATCGGCGATCGCCTTGGCATCGGTCCAGGGCTTGAAACTGAAACCAAGAGTGTGCATGTCGCTGTCGGAACGAACACCGGGATACTTGAAGAGGTTCCACGTGCCACCGAGGTCGCTGCGCCCTTCCAGGATCGCGAACGTGCGATCGGGGCACATGGTCTGCAGGTGGTAGGCCGCGCCGATACCCGAGATACCCGCACCCACCACCAGAACGTCGAAGTGCTCCTCGGTCGCCATCACAATTCCTTCCGCTGCGCTGATGATTCGAACTTACTGCTGATCGGTCCGTGCCGACCGACGCCGAGAGTGCCTAACTGACGACGAGCCCACCATCGCAGGTGATGACCTCACCGACCGTGAAGGCACCGGCTCGCGAACTCAGGAAGATCGCCAATCCGGCGATGTCCTCGGGTGTGCCCACACGCTTGCGTGGGTTGGTGCGGCCGACCACGGACCAATCGGTGCCCTCGACGTCACCGCCGGTACCGACACCGGTACTGAGCATCCACGTCGGGAACGGACCGGGAGCGATCGCGTTCATGATGATGTTCCGCTTCACCAATTTGGCCGCCATCTGACGCGTGAGACTGTGAAGTGCCGCCTTGGACGGGCCGTACGAATGAGTGTCGAAGATCGGAGTGCGAATGCCGTCGATCGATCCGATGTTGATGACGCGTGAAGGATCGTCGTTGGTCGCGCCCGCCTCCAGCGGAGGCAGGAGTTTCTGGGTCAGGAAGAAGACACCCTTCACGTTGGTGTCGAAGACTTTGTCCCATCCGGTCTCCGGGAACTCGTCCAACGGAGCCCCCCACGAAACACCAGCGTTGTTCACGAGGATGTCGAGATTCTTCTCGCGTTCGGCGAGAGCCTTCACGAGACTCTCGATCCCCGACATCTCGGCCAGATTGGCCGGCAACGAAATGCACTGACCGCCGTAGGTGTCCGAGAGCCTCTTGGCCGTCTCGTCGCAAGCCGCCGCTTTGCGCG